>Ga0172367_10004085_pt1 | contig 18413 bp, 14 predicted proteins | sample Lak10m_FD_114542 | JGI IMG/M metagenome (GOLD analysis project Ga0172367, IMG submission 114542) | Freshwater microbial communities from Kabuno Bay, South-Kivu, Congo - kab_022012_10m | ecosystem: Environmental > Aquatic > Freshwater > Lake | place: Democratic Republic of the Congo: South-Kivu...
CCAGCGGGGTCATTGCTGTTGGCTGTGACTACGATCCCTGCTCCGTACACACATTCAAAGTCGCCTTGTTCACACACATCCTCCGCCGGTGCATCTCCATTGGCATTGGCTTGCCCGAGCCAATCCAACAGATCAGGCACATTTAACACCGGACCAACCGGTAGAAAATCACTGCCATCCAGATCGGGGATCATGTCATTAATGATCTCATCCAGAATTGTGTTCTCTTCCTCTGGTTCCACTGCTGCGGGCGGAAGGTTTCCGCCTGGCAATACCTGTAACTGATCAATGACGACGGAAATATGCCCGCTGGTATCCACGGCTGTAAACCCAACCCAGTATTCCCCAACCTCCAACGGCAGATAAAAATATCCGATCTCACAAGCTTGCTGCCCTTCACAGTCGATCTCATTCGTGCCCCTATCGATCAACACTTCTCCATCCCAGCCGCTCCATGCAAATTCCAAGGATTGGAGTCCCAGGTCATCTTCGGCTTTGGCATAAGCAAACAAGGTGGGGACGGGGTCTCCACCTCCGGCGGCATCAAGCTCGATATGCAGATCATACAGCGGGAATTGTGGCGGAGCATCGTTGGGTTGAGGCGGTAATGCAGGCAAGGCTTCATCGTTTGCCCCCGGATTTTCTCCACCTGCGGGTGGATTGTTACCTGCATCGCCTCCACCTGCGGACGGATTTGCCTGTCCGTCCCCATCCAGTGGATTCTCGCTCCCATCCCCAATGCTGACGGGTAGATCGCCCTGTCCATTCCCATTGGCATCGCCTGCTTGCTGAACCACCACTGCCACACGGATTTTGCCGCTCTCCCCGGTCTCGTTCTGCCTGTTGGTTGCTCTGGCGGTAATTTCATGCCAGCCTGTATTTTGATTTAATACAACAAAAACTCTGCTTGCAGATGTAACCGAAGGGTCTGGCAGGGTGTAGGTTTGAACGACCTGACCATCGATCAGCAATTCCACCTGCTTCAATCCACCTTGAGATTGCGCGGTGACATAGACCAAGAGCGCATCTCCAGAGTTAACTTGAGTCGTATCCGCGGGTTGGATGATCGTCACAGCAGGCGCGGATCCAAACGCCCCTTCGCTAGTGTTTGAAGAGTCGTTCTGTGTCAGGTAGCCCAGCCCTATGAGTATTGCCGCAACCAGACATAAGAGGATAACAATGATCAACGCCCAAATTACAGTTTTATTCATAGAACCTCACAGATCAAGATGGATTCGTGTTTTATGGCATCACAAAGAATAGGGGGATCAAATTTAAAGAATGATAGTCTGAGGAGTAACCGACACAGACAAAGGGAAGTTGCCATCGCAACTTAATAACATAGCCTGCCCTGATTTTACCAGACCTGGTCTATGCCGGAAAACACAACAAACAGGTCGTTAAAATACAATAGACTTCTTGCGTAATTAATTTATGTTCCTGAAACAAAACTTCAGGTAACGTTATCGAAATGCAGAACTTCTTTCGGTGTCCTTCATAGGGTTTTGGCAAGAGGTCTAATAAATTGAAGCAAAAGCAAAATGAACACTACCCCAATGTTCGCGCCAGCGCCACGCCTATTTTATATAACTGTTTCATCTTCTCTTCATCAGGCGAGCCTGAGTGAGCGTTGGCAAAAGAAAGAGTGAGCATGTCACCGCCCGCATACAGGCTTAGGTTGGGATGGGCGGCAAGGACGCGCAAAAACTCATCAGATGGGCGCACATGCGAAGGCGGGATATCAGGCGTGGAGATAATATACCGCTCGTCCAGATTGGGGATGTGGGGAAACTTGATAATTTCATGTTTAATATCCATCACCTTTTCTGTCAGGGCATTGCCCATTTTCGCCATCACACCGCTCCCCGCCAGGCGCGGCAGAGCGTTGAAACGCGGGAGGTTCCAGTCGGGGGAAATAAAGGCAAGCGCATTCATTTCAAGTGGATGGTAGGTTGTTTTTTTCCCTGAACCGCTTTCAGAACGACTGCGCGTCCGAAACGATAAGTTATACATGCAGGTCTTCGCGCCGGAGGCGTGGCTGCGGCAATACACATGGGTCAGGCGGTGATGCGGCTCTGGTTGAATATCACGCAGGAATGTAATTCTTTGCATCAGTTCATCTGTGTTACCGGGAGCAGTAAAACCCATTGCGCCAGAGACCCTGGCATACGCTTCATTTTCCTTTCGGCTGGCGACGATCACAAAAGCGACCATCGCTGCAATGATGAGGAAGAAACCGCAGATAACGGCAAAGAGAATGACCGGACTCGACTGCATGATTATTTCTCCAGCTACGCAACGCGAGATTAATCTCGCGCCACGCTCAACCCCGACAACAACAACTGCGCCGCCGTTTGCATGGATTCTTTCAGGCGCATGGTCTTGGGCGACATGACCCACAACAGCATCAACCCTTCATACGCGCCGATCAAAGCCGTGGTTGCATCATGCGGGTCCACTTGCACGAACTCGCCGTTTGCAATACCCTGCTCAATGATGGCTTGCACGCCGCTGTGATAGCCCTCGGCAATCTTCTCCATCGCCGCGCGGGTTTGTGGGTTGGGACTGGTCATGGATTGGTACTTTGCGCCGGTGAGATACAACTCGGATAAGTTGAATACTTGTCCTACGACCTGCTCGAAGAACAGGTGCAGGCGGGCAAGGGCGGGCGCGTCTGTTTCGCTGAGTATTTTCAACGCGGCAATATTTTCATCCGCATTTTGCAGCAGCAGGGCATGGACAATTTCATCCTTGCCTTTGAAATACCAATACACGCCGCCCACGCTTAACCCTGCCTTGCGGGCGATATCCTGTATCTTCACATCCTTGAGCGGCTTGCGCGCAAATATCTCACGCGCAGCGTTAAGGATTTCTTCCTTGCGTTGGTCGCTTACATCAGGTTTTGGCATGGTTATGGCATGTGGCGTGTAGTGCGACATTAATGTCGCGCTACATTTTGCGCTACCATTCTCCGAAGTCGGGATTCAGGTAGGTGAACTTCCATTCTATCCATTCTTTCGCAAGCCCTGCTTTCACAGGGTTGTTGATGATATAGGCAACAATCCGTCCCAATTCTTCATCGTTACGGGCGTAGTGATCATAACTTTCGTGTTGCCAGAATTTTCCGCTACGCTTCAATTCCAGGTTGCAGGCGCGGGCGGTTCTGCCTTTGAGCAGGCGCAATGTTTCGGTGACGGGATAATTGCGGCTCTTTCCATGATGTTTTGCTGCTTCTGTCACAAGCGATTCGATGAGCATGTGAATGTGATTCGGCATGATGCAATATACCAGCAATCAATAACGTTCTCCATCCATACGATGCAATTCATCGGCGACAATCTGCGCGATATTTGCCAACGCCAGCCAGCGGTTGCCATATTCGGAGCGGTCAAGCCATTCATCGTACTTTCCGAAGAATTTTTTCTGTATCAGATAATGTTGTTCAGGCGCAGCTTTCTGTAATTCCTGTTCGCGCTGCCGTTTGAGTTCAAACCAAACATCGAGAGGGATGGAATTTGCCAGGTTGAAGGTTACGAAAAGGGGATGACCTTCAGGATGAATGTGTGGCAGGTGACGACGGTAGTAGGGCGACATTAATGTCGCCCTACCAAACGCAATACATTCACCGCCGCCGCTTCAATTGCATCCAAACTAAACGGCAGGGGATGATATTCCACTGCCAGCCATTGCTGGATCTGGTCATCGTAATGCGGGTTGAAGGGCTGACCCGATTGCCCGCTGGGGATGATGGAAAGCGAGGCGTCCCAATCGGCGGGGTCGGCGATAATGCGGTAGGCGGGACCGAGAGTCATGGCGTAGGGTTTATCGGCGTAGTATGCGCCGCTGTTGACGGTGTTCCAGTTGCCGCCTGTGGGGAAGGGTCCGCGGTTGAAGATGGGCGCGAGCGCAGCGACGCTCCCCAGCGGATGGGCGTAGGTGTGGGTGTGAATGTCTCCCCAGGTTTGCCCGTCAAGTTCCGCCACAGCGGCGGAGAGGGCGGCGCTCATTATCTCGGCGCGGCGTCCGTCCCACCAAACATGATTCGGGTCATCAAGCAAGTTTTGCAGGAACATGGACGGGTATCCTGCCAGGGTGAGGTACGAGTCTGTCGAAGCAGAATCCAGCTTCGAGTTAAGAGAGAGGCGCAACACATGCCACATGGCAGATTCACTCAGCGCGGCGGCGGCGCTGTCGGGGGACATATCCCCATCCCAATCCTTCAAAAGAGAAATGGCGGCTTTTTCAGAATCCGTTTGCGGTGCGGCTTCGTTTGCAATTGCCTGCGCCACTTGCAGGTTGAGTTCGCTGTAAACGCTGGCTTCAAGCGCAGCAAAATCATTGGCGGTCACGTTTTGTGAATTGCGGATGGTTTTGCTGATGAGCGCCACGCGATAAGGCGGCTGGAAATAATGCGAGAGGAAGTTGGGATAGTCTACACCGGCGGGGCGGTTGTTGGCAGATGCGAAAAAATCACCGCTGGGATTCAATGCGGAGGGAAGTTCATCGAACGGGATGAAGCTCACCCACTCGCGCTTCGCATCGGACCCGGAAACTGGTTGCAGACCATAGACATCATTCTCCGCTCGAACAGGGACCGCGCCCGACATTTGAAAGCCGATGTTGCCCGCAATGTCGGCATAGACGAAGTTCATGCCGGGCAACTGCCAGAGCGAAAGTGCGGCGCGGAACTCGTCCCAATTGGCGGCTTGATTAAGTTGGATGATGGCTTGTGCGAGCGGACGTCCCTGATCGAGACCCGTCCAACGTAGAGCAAGCGTCTGCTTGCTCTCTGGTGCAGCATCTGTGATGATCGGACCGTGATGCGTGGCGCGGACATTGAGCGTGATGGGCGCGGCGTCTTTCACTTGAATCACTTCTTCGCGGAAGGTGATGTCCTGCCATTCATCTTTGAATTGATATTGTGTTCCGTCTTCATTGAGGGTTTCGATGAACAGGTCTTGCACATCGGGGCGGGCGTTGGTGACTGCCCAGGCGATATTTGCATTGTGACCGATTTCCACGCCGGGCAAGCCAGGTAACGATGCGCCGACGACATTGTATTGATTGTCCTTCGTATGCAAACCGACTTCATACCAAAGCGTGGGCATCGAAAGTCCCTGATGCGGGTCGCCCGCCAGAAGCGGCAAACCAGATTCAGTGTGACTTCCGCCCACCACCCAGGCATTGCTGCCCTGATCGGGTTTCAGTAGGGCGAGATTGATCTCGCCAAGCGACATGAATGTCGCAGTACGCGGCACGACATTCATGTCGTGATTGAAAGCCAGCATGGTATTGGCAGTTTCGGGAAAAATAGATGCGTTGGCGTCGGGGATGACATCGGGACCCGGGTAATCGGGCAGGATGGAGAGCACTTCTTCCCATGTGAGAGTTTGGGTCAATTGGCTGATGATGAGTTCGTCTTGATAGTTGTTGCTCAAGCCCCAAGCGACGAGTTTGCCAAAGACAAGCGAATCAATCGGCGTCCACGGTTGAGGCGTGATGCCGAGAATTTTGAATTCCAGCGGGAGGTTGCCATCGGCTTGCGTGATGAAGGCGTTGACTCCGTCCGCATAGGCGGTGAGTGCGGCTTGGGTGTCGGCGTCGAGAGTCTCCCAATCGGCTTCGGCGGATTCGGTCATGCCGAGGATGCGCATCATGGTGTCATTTTTCACGCCGCGATCCCCGATGATCTCGCTGATGGTGCCATGCGCGGCACGGCGTTGGGCTTCCATTGCCCACAACCTGTCCTGTGCTGTGACGAAACCTTGCGCGAAGAACAGGTCATGCGCGTTCTCGGCAACGATGTGTGGAATGCCGCTCGCGTCGCGGTAGACACTGACGGGGGCGCTGAGTCCATCGAGGGCGAGTTCGCCGTCTGTTTGCGGCAGGGCGGGGCGGATTACGCCGAAGTAGGCGAAGGTCGGCGCGGCAATGGCGATGAGGAGGAGGAAGAGAAGCAGGTAGGTCATGATCTTTTTGAAGAGGCGCACGAGATGACTCCTTGTGCCGCGACATTAACTGTCGCGGTACGTCACAATAACTGAACAAAGTTCGGTTATTTTATAATGCCAGATGCAATGCGTCAAGACAGGCGCGAAAAGAAAAATCAAACGCCACATTTTTTGAAGATCGGGATGATTACGAAGCAAAATGGAATGCCAAAGGCGGCTCTCTTTTAGGGTTCACAGCGGCTGTTTTCGCATTGGTTGCAGTCGGATGGATGCCTGTGAATACAGCTCAGAATCACAAAAAATACACCCTTCTTTTACAGGAGGGCGTATCAACAACTGGCATTGTTACAAAAAAAGGCATCAACAAGACAAGCTGTTTAATTAGGCAGGCGATAATAAGCTGATTTAGTTCATTCGCCCGCCGCCGCTGCCAGATACTCGATCACTTTTTCGAACAATAAATTCTTCGCAAGTTTACCTGCCCCAGAACCGGCAGAAGATGTTCCATCTGTTGACGAGGCGGCTTTGGTGGCTTCTCTATCCGCCTGACTCAAACCGCTGTTTTTACCAGCGACTTTGGTTACGCTGGGGTCTGGGGTTGGCAGAAAGACGCCGTACTCTGCATAGAAAGTGTTCAGGTCAGCATTTGTGATCTGCATATCAACAATAGCTTTCATTTGATCTTCGGACATGAGGCTCACGATCTGATCTTGCACCGCGCTGATCTCTTCTGTGGCAGTGGTCACATCGCCGCCAAGGCTGAGAATGGCTTGCCACAATGGGAGCAGGGTCTTCGCCTGTTCAGGGGTGATGGCATATTCCGTACCATCCAGTTTGAGCGTGCCGTAGGCAAGTTGATTACGAATGCTGGCGGCATCAGCATGGTCGGTGGTTAGATAGGTAGAGACGAGTGATGTATCGGTTGTTTCAACCACAGCCTCTGGTTTGGGGGCACAAGCATAGATGAACGATAGTGCGAGGGTTAGGAATAGTGCAATTCGAAAAATACTTTTTTTCATGGTGAACTCCTGAGAGATTATTTAGTAAATTAGGGTTTATTGTTTTTAGCGCACGAATTTCACGGAAAGCATCTGTGCGATCTGGATCGGGTAAGAATTAAAACTGTTCTTTATGGCAGTTGTGCAACGAGAGAAAAGATCACGGCATCTAACAATGCGGCGTTTAGTTTGCTGCCACTGCCATTGGATGTGGAGGTAACGCCTGCTTCTGCCTGTTTGGTAGCACGGGCATCAGGCGACATGCCCATCCCCTGCCCGGGTGTACCGCCGTTTTCCATACTGATGCCATTGGCAGTTGCCCATGTTTGCATATCAGTTTGAGTGAGTTGAAGGCTGGCAATGAAGTGGAGTTGCTCCGCCGTCATAGCTGATTCGATCTGCCGCAGCATGGCGTTCACTTCTGCCTGTGCCCTTCCGCCTGCCTGCTGGGTGCTGCGCAACGCCTGCCATAGCAAAACGAGTTGCTGTGCCTGTTCAGCAGGGATGGGTGAATCCGTCTGATTTAATTCGATCGTGCCGAGCGCCAACTGGTTGCGGATGGCAAGCGCACCTTCGTAATCGGTTGGCAGATTCGGACTCACATAGGTATCGCCTGTCGGGGCTGTGGCAGCCGTCCCTGAGCAAGAGGCGATGAAAATGGAGAGGACAACGCCAACGATGAGAAACGTCTTTTTCATGGATGAAATCCTTTTGAGTTGAAATTCTATTTTGCGGGTCATTCGCGGCGTAAGGCTTCGATGGGGTCGAGTTTGGCTGCCTGGGTGGCGGGGTAGTAGCCGAAGAAAACGCCGACAATGGTTGCCGCGCCAAACGCAAGCGGAATGGATAGTGGGACTAATTGTGTGCGCATGGTTCCCAGTGTGCCAAAAAGATACGAGCCGCCAATGCCAAGCAGTACGCCGACCAAACCGCCCGCAAGACTAAGGATGATGGATTCAATAAGGAACTGGGTTAGTACGGTAGAGGCGCGTGCGCCAAGCGCCTGACGCAGACCGATCTCACGGGTGCGTTCTGTTACGCTGACAAGCATGATGTTCATAATGCCAATGCCGCCAACAAGCAGGGAGATCCCTGCAACCCATGCGAGCAGATCACGAAAGGCGGCGGTTGTGGCTTCTTGTGTGGAAATAATATCCTGCTGGGTTTGCACAGTGAAATCTGGTTTGGCGGGGTCTACATCGTGTCTTTCTGCCAGGAGAGAACTGGTTTGAGCGATGACGCTTTCAATCTTTTCGGGGCTTTCTGCCTTGAGGTAGATGGTGCGGACGGCGTCTTTTCCCATGGGCGAGGATGTGATGAATTTTTGAAAGACGAGTTCAATGGGCAGGTAAATGCGCCCATCGTAATCCACATCGGCGACCAAGCCTTTGGATTCCATCACGCCGATCACGGTGGCTTTTGTGGCGCCGATCGTGATGGTTTGACCAATGGCGCTTTCTTCACCAAAGAGGTCTTTGGCAATGCCGGAGCCCAGTACTACAACTTTTGCCTTGCGCTCATCTTCGTCGGCGGTGAAGTAGCGTCCATCGGCTACGGCATAATCACGGACTTCGGGGAAATCGGCTGTGGTGCCTACAACGGCAATGGCTTCAAGGGTGGTGCCGCCTGCGCGGATGTTTTGGGCTGGGGGAGATTGTTCGGCTGAGATGCCTGAAATACCCACCACCTGTTCTTCAATGGCATAGGCATCGTCAATAAGCAGGGTGCGCCCTGCGCCGGGGATGCCGCGCATGGGTGAAACGATGATGAGGTTTGCGCCGAGGGCGTTGATCTGTTCGGCAATGGATGCCTCAGCGCCTGCACTGACCGCCATCATCACGATCACAGAGGCAACGCCGATGATCACGCCAAGAGTTGTGAGAAATGAGCGCACTTTGTTGAGCATTAAGCCTTCCCAGGCTGTGCGGAAAATTCTTTTAAGTTTCATACGTTATCCTTTTTTGAAAATAAGTTTCGACCGCAAAGGGTCACGAAGAGACACAAAGGTTTTGGGTTTCCTTCGTGATCCTTCGTCTCCTTTGTGGTTAATGTCTTTTCGCCAAACAGGGATTACTTCCGCCACGCCCATCTGAAAGGATGAGCCCATCCTTCACGCAGATCACACGCTGGGCGTGTTCGGCAATATCCGGCTCATGTGTGACCATCACGATGGTTGCGCCATTTTTGTGCAGGTTGTGGAGAATATCCATGATCTCGACACTGGATTTTGAATCGAGGTTGCCTGTCGGTTCATCAGCGAGGATGAGTGGAGGGCGATTCACCAATGCCCTCGCAATGGCAACACGCTGCTGCTGTCCGCCGGAAAGTTGGTTGGGGCGGTGATTAAGCCTTCCTCCCAAGCCGACCGATTCAAGAGAAGTTGTGGCTCGTATTTCAGCATCTTCGTCGCTGATCTCTTCCTGGTTGTACAACAGGGGCAGCATCACATTCGATAGTGCGCTCAAACGCGGAAGCAGGTTGAAGGATTGAAAGATGAAACCGAGTTTTTCATTGCGAATGTCGGCAAGTTCATCCTTATCCATCTGGCTGACGTTGCGTCCATCCAGAATGTACGTCCCGTCGGTGGGGCGGTCGAGGCAGCCGAGAATGTTCATGAGCGTGGATTTACCCGAGCCGGAGGGTCCCATGATGGCGACGAATTCGCCCCGGGAGACTTCCACATCCACACCGGCGAGGGCGGAGACGGCGGCTTCATCCATGCCGTACACTTTGGTCATGCCTTTTATTTCGATCAAATGGTCGTTCATCACGCACCTCTATATTAATTTGCTGTTCATTCAGTTTCGATCGTGCCGGTGCTGACGACATCGCCTGCATTCACGCCGCTTAGAATTTCGACATTGGCGTAATCACGCAGACCGATGGTGACGGGGGTCATGGTTAATTTATCGTTTGCGCCTACAAGGAAGACGGCATACGAGCCGGGAGAAAGCTCACGGAGTGCCTGCACAGGGACGATGAGAGTCTTGAGAGATTCTCCAGCGGTCACTTCGGCGTCCACGGTCATCCCAGCCATGAGCTTGAGTCCTGAGTCGTTGGGCAGGGTCGCCCACACCACCACCACAGGTGTCCCATCCACGATTTGCAAAGAAGGTTCCACGGTCACCACTTCACCATCCACGGGTTGGTCGGGGTAGGCATCGAACGTGAAGGTGACGCGGTTGCCGGAATTTACCTTGTCGAGATCGGTTTCATCCAGGTAAAAGCGAACCATCAACTGTTCGGTGGTGGCGATGGTCATTACAGGAGATGTGCCCACGCTTTGGCTAAGGATGGCGCTCTGGCTGGTTACGGTTCCATCGAACGGGGCAACAATACGAGTGGATGCAAGCGCGAGGCGGGCTTTTTCAAGTTTTTCCATTTGCGGACCCAATGCAGTGAGCGGGGCAGTGAGTGCATCGGGACCCGCCTTTACGATCTCAAGTGCGGCTTGGGCATCTTGCAAATTCAACTTTGCATATTCAATATTCGTTCGGGCAGAGGCGAGGTCTGCTTCTGAGGGCGGAACAACGGTTGTTAATAGTTCCCCGGTCTCTTCATCTATGTAAGAATAGGTGAAGTATGTGGGCAGGTACTCGCTGACATAACGAGACTGCGCCGCTTTTAGATTGAGTTCATTGGTTGTGACAATTCGTTGAGCGTCTGCCTTGGCGTCATCTGTGGCGTTATCCAGCGCAGCCTGCGCTTCAGCTAATTTATTTTCGTAATAGTACACATCCGGGCTGACCAAAGTAATCAGGGCGTCTGTGGCATCGTCCACTGCGATCTGCGCTTCGGCGACTGCGGTTTCGGCTTGGGCAATGCCCAATGGCGTGAACAACGCCATGAAGTCGGCTTCGGCTTGGATGTTTTCTTCAAGCCGCGCCATCACCTGTTGATTGGATACTTTATCGCCAACAGCGACGTTCAATTCTGTGATCACTCCTGGCGAACGAAAGGCAAGCTCCACTTCGGCTGCCGGTAGAACCGTCCCTGCACCGCTTGCAGTTACGATCAGATCACCCGTGCGGACTTTGGCAGTCTGAATTTCCGTGGTTTCTGCTGAAACATCCGTTGTGGATCTTTGAAAGGAATACCAAACGCCGCCAAGAATAGAAAGAACAACCACACTGACCAAGATCAGGTTGTTTCGCTTTTTGAAGAATTTCATGATTCTGCTCCTTAGGGAATAACAATATGGGCAGTATCATAAAAACCTCCCGTAAAGAATAATTGGTTGTTTTGTAAAGAATATATGAAGAACTAAGTCGATCGTAAGTCTTTATAAAACAAATCCCGGCTCAAGCCGCCGGAAGCGAAAGTTTGTAAAATTTATTTCGACCGACTACTTAAGCCCGCCTATTTAAAGTTTCGAAATTAAAAAATGCAGACGTCTTTCGGACGTCTGCATTTTAGAGTTAGATCAAAATATCACCACACCCATTTGGGATTGAAGCCATCCATTTCAAGGTTCTGTAACTCCCCACTTTCCAGTTCTAGAACATGCAAGCCCGAAGCGAACGGGAATTTATCCAACTCGTAGACTTCATACAACAAGTACCTGCCATCTGGCGACCAATTCAAACTTCCGTGCAAGGCATCGGCATCATTGGTTACAACCTGCACTTCTCGGCTGGTAACATCCAGCAGCCAAATTTGATCACCACGGGGTTGTGAGAGGTCGCGCCGCACAATGGCGATCTGCGTTCCATTCGGCGACCATGCCGCAAGCAGATTTTCATACCCTTCGCCCGGGCTGATGTTCACCATGCTTTCTGTTTGCAGATCGTACAGGAATAGCTGCGTCACAAACTGGTCGTGTTTGATGACCACATCGCGCAGCAAGATCGTTTTTCCATTCGGCGCCCACATGGCAGCCGCGCCTAAAATATTTTCGATCACACGGGTTTCGCCATTCTCAAGGTTATACAAACGAATACCCTCCGGCGTGGCATAACTCAGCCAGGCGCCATCCGGCGACCAACGCGGGTTGCCCCCCGGCAGGTTCGATTCTTGAAATACGGGTTGGGCTGCGGCGGTTGTCACATCCACCCACCATAAGGTCGGCAAACCGTTGCCTTCCATGCTCATATTTTCGTACATGATGCGCCGCCCATCCGGCGACCAGACCAAGCCGGAACAGATCGCATTTTCACAGTTCGACAACATTGCACGCGCCATCGTTTCCAACTCCACCAGCCAGATCTCATTTGATGTGCTTTCGTTGCGGGTCACATACGCCGCCTGCGTTTGATCCGGCGAGACGATGTAATCATCCACGCTTTGGAATTCCTCTGAAACAAGTTGAGAAGTGTCTTTTGCGTAGTCTGTGATGAGCAACTGCTTGACGCGGCTCTCATCCTCACGCAGGTACATGAGCCGCGCTTCATTAATTGATACTTCGCCTCCGCTCAACACAAATCCGGCATTATCCTGCGCCCGAACCACTGCGCCCCATGTCAACCCCGCGCCAAGGATCACCACCACAATAGCCGAAACCAACGGCAAGACAGGCGCGAAGCGATCCAGAAAACCCATGCGGTCGAATAATTTGCGGCTATTCACCATGAGCAGTCCGATCACAATGAGTACAACCGCCAACCCTAGACTAAACGAAAGGATAAGCGCCAAGCCAAGCAACAGACGGTTGATGGCAATTGCAACCAGCAATATGGCAATCGCATCGGGGCAAGGGACGAGCCCGCCGCTAACGCCAAGGGCAATGAGTGAACGCCAGGTGATGGTTTCCGGCACTTCATGCGAGTGCATTTTGCCATCGCCATGGTGATGCATACCGGCGGACATGTGTTGAATCTTCAACGCTCCAGTGGGTTTCTTCAGGTTGGCTTTCGGGGTAAGGGAAATACGTTCTGTAGGGCGGGTTTTCAACCCGCCACTCTTGGAATTGCGAGAGGTTGTCAGGCTGGAAGCCTGACCTACATTTGACTTTCGCCAAAATACAAAACGCTGCCAGAGCAGGTACAAACCCAAACCAAGGATCAACACCCCTGAGAGAATTTCAAGAAAGGGAATGACCACCGTGGGCAAAAAATACTGTGAAGCCGCCAGGGTGAGAATGCCGAGCAAAAAGACCGAGCCGGTATGGGTGAGCGTGACGACCGTCCCCAACACCACGGCGTGCCACGATGTTCCCCGCGAACCGACGAGATACGCCGCCACCACCGTCTTGCCATGCCCGGGCGTAAGCGCATGAAGCGCCCCAAGTGCAAGCGCAATGAGCAGGGCAAAGGCATAGAACGTGAAAGAAAGTTCCTTGCTGCGGACGAGGTCCAGCAAAATTTCCTGCGGCGATCTTTGCTGAAGTTCCGGCACAACCTGTTCGGCAGTTTCGGTCACCACATCCTTTTGCTGCCCGAACGGCAGGACAGGCGCGCCGCTATCCCACACAGTGAGCAGGCGGCTTTGGTCTTCGATGCTGGATGGGTTACGGATGTAGTCAATTGTCAGAACGTGGCTTTTTTGCGAAGGGAAGAGGAAGGCGGTGCCGTCTTCGGCGGTGAGATAAAACCAGTTGATGGATTTTGTCGGCTCGATCCCGTTCTCGATCATGATGCGCTGGGTGTTGTTCGTGCCGCCACTCAAATCTGCAGAGAGGTTGAAGGTGATGAATTCTTCGCCTGCCTGAAACGCCTGTAACGCGGCGGGCACTTGAACAGAATCCACCCTCAGCGGGAGAGACTTTCCATCGAGGCTGACCAGCAACAGGTCGAGGCGAGAGACGCTCCATGCTTCCGCTTCGGCATCGTCCACCAAACCATCCTGGTTGGCATCCATTTCATTCCAAATAAAGTTGACGAGCAGCAGCCCGGGCTTGATCTGCCACTCGACCTTCAGATCAGATGGCGAAAGATTAATGCTGATGGTGTGGGTGTAAATATCTGCCGGGTGGGCAAGAACACTACCCGCCGGTGTAAGCGCTGCCCATATGGCGAAGAGGAGAATAAAATATTTTTTCAATTTCACGCGATGATTATACATGTGCAACAATACCATCAAAGGGTTATAAAGGGACGTTTTTTATTTTTTCTTTGTGGTCAAGTGGGGGCATTAAAAAAGTAGATTCAAAAAATCTAAAAATGAAATTGTGGAATAAAATGTAGAGATGTTTCACATAAAAGATATCTGGGAAAATTTTCTGCCTGATCTTGGGGGCAGAGAAGAGGAATTACAGGAATTCTATCTTTCCAGTACAGTGACGGTTCAATTGGTCATCACTCTCTTGACCATATTAATAAGCGTATCCATGGTCTATATGGATTTAACCTTTGCGCGCGGGGATGTAAAACTATTCTTTTATTCATTAATAGTCCGGGTGTTGTTCTTCCTATTTACTGTGGGGGCGATCTTTTATGTGCTGCGCAACCGCAGTTTCAAAAAAGTGGAACGCGCCGCTATCGTCTGGTTATTCGTCACTTCTTTTTATTTCCTCTTTTACAACTATACAAGACCCTCCAATTATCTTACGACCAGCGTGGATGTTCTTTTTATTCTTGGCGCCTATGTATTTTTTGGGTACAGGCTGAAATATCTTCTTCCCGTCATTATATTTTTTTCCATCGCCTCCACCTGGATCATTTTTTTCCGTAAACCAGATATTTTGTTCGAAACCCGCATAGCCTCTACGGGGGTGCATATCCTTGTGCAAATGGTCGGTTTGCTGGCAGCTTTGCAGATCCGTTCCTTTCGGCGCAAGGCGTTCCTTGCTTATGCGGGAGAAAAGGAAGCCAGCCAACTCGCCACCCAGCTCTTACAAACCGATTCGCTTACCGGCTGCTTCAGCCGCCGATATTTTTTTGCACGGGCAGAACAGGAGTTTTTACGCGCCAGAAGGTATGCACATCCGCTCTGTGTCGTGATGATGGATCTAAATCAATTTAAAAGCATTAATGACCAGTACGGGCATATGGCAGGTGATGCCGTGTTGATGGCATTTTCCAGAATGGTAATGGAACAGAAAAGACATTCAGATAGTTTAGGCAGGTTGGGCGGCGAAGAGTTTGCGCTTCTGCTCCCTGAAACAAGTATTGAAAGCGCCCGATCTGTGGCAGACCGTATTCAGGATGCCTGGGCAAAGACTGCAACAGATTTTTCAGGGCAGGCAATTCGTTCCAGTGTGAGCGTAGGGGTTGCAGAACTTGGGCAACACAGCCGAAATTTTGAAGAGATGCTTCACCTGGCAGATAAGTTCATGTATCAAAAGAAATATGAACACCACGGAAATTCAAGATAAATTCATGGCAGCCACTGCGGCATAATGCCTTCACCGATCGCAGCAGATTGGGTTGCGCCTTCCTGCCATAAACCAATTTCAGGCGCGTATTGACCCTTTAACTTGAACTGCTGAAAAAGCAAGGCGCTGCCCCACGCATCCCATTGCGGCGAGTTATAGGTGTAATCCATATCCCCGGCGATCACAATACCATCCAACAACGAGGGGTCGAATACCCATAATATTTTCGTGGGCTGGTCTTCCGCTGCACGCAAACTGAGCACAGCGCGATCTTCACGCGGCGACCACGCCACCGAATAGTAGGAATAATCATATTGGTCTTTTTCGCCAATAAAATTAAGCGTCTCACTTGTCGTCAAGTCGGCAAGTTTTACCAGGGTGCGCCCGCCCTGTTCGGTTTGGTCGAAGGTGGTGTACATAAAACGGGTTGAGTCCGGCGACCAGGTTACAGGTCCGCCGGTGGTGGACGGGAAGAGAAGATGCTCTCCCGTGCGCAGGTCGATCATATTAATGAAATCGGTCAACCCATCGAAAGAAGCGAGGCGGTTCGCATCCGGCGACCATGTGGGGCTGTACCCAAGAATGCTTTGATCTTCATACACCGCCTGGTTCGCACCGTTTTCAAGGTCCACCACCCAAATACGGGGGGAACCAAAAGGCAGGTCGGGGGTGGGTCCGGCGGCTTCGCGCGAGTAGGCAATACGCACATCCCCCGGCGCGATCACCGGCGTGGTACAGCGGTCAAAGCCGCAATCCATCAGCAGAGATGCATCTCCGCCTTCACGGCTCACACGCCACAGGTCAATGCCGCCGTTCTGATTTTGGGATGAAAAGACGATGAACTCTCCACTTTGAGCGACATCGAATGACAGCACTTTGACCGTCTCATCTGTGAGACGCTTCGCCCCCCGCCCGAAACTGTCCATTGACCAGATGCCGCTCTGCCCCTCAGCCGAAATCACATACGCCACACGCGGCTCACGCACTTGAACCTGCCAGTTGTGAACGTCTTTCACTTCGCGCGTAGTGGAATTGATCTCTCCGGGGATCACTTTGAAGGTATACGTTGTACCCTGCTCGTATGGTTTCAGCGGCACAAAACGGACGCTGTAATCATCCAACGATTCAAGATACCCCTCATGGATGGGATCCAGCGAAATCAAGCCCGAGGCGATTTCAGCGGAAATCTTATCCGAGAAGGTGAAGGTGACCTTTTGAAACGGTCCCACAATTCCATCCACTGGCACATCAGTGCGGACGCGCACCCCCGCCCCCTCGCCAAGCAAAATCACCACACCGATCACCACGGCGAGTACCGCCATAACACTGAGGGCAACCGTATCAAAAGAAAGGCGCGATTTCATGGGAAGAGGTAGGGTTGGTCGGGCGCATCCACCGGCTGAACGGTTTCAGCAACGATCATCGGCACACGCTGACCTTTGATCGTAACGGATTCAATGCTGCCTGTAACCAATACCCACGAATCTTGACGAAGAGTGGCGGCATCATCCCAACGGGCGGGCATGGCAACTGCAAATCCATCTGCGGCGCAGCACGAAACCACAAACCGGCTTACATAGAACTGATCGGAATCCAACTGATCGTCAAAATACACAAACCCGATCACCGAAGCCTCTTCACCGATGAACTGGCTCACATCATCTTGAAAGCTGAAGAGTTTCAACCAGTCCAACACATTCCGCGCCTGCGATTCGGTTTCAAAAATACTGGCAGATGAATCAGAACTTACCAGCGGGGCGCTGGTATTAAATCCCTTTGTAGCAAAGGCAGATGAATCCAACGGGCGGGCGGGGATGAGCACCCCAATGAGAATGGGAATAAGCATCACCCACAGGTTCACCGCAGAAGGAGCATGGTCATGCTCGTGGTGGTGATCTGGATGTTCCATTTCATGCAGGCGAGAGCGGCGATTCTCTGTGAATATCGTCTGCGCGAGAATGCCAAGAAAGATCATGCCAACGATGGTCAACGGCACGAAACGGGAATTGATATACCAGGTCAATTGTCCATTCACGGCTTTGAACACAAAAAAAATGAACAACCCGGAAAGCAGCAACCCTTGATAAGAACGGAACATTCGTTGAGACATAAAAACTCCAGAGTAGATGGTGAACCGTGGATGGCGGTACGCTTTCCATCATCCATGGTCTATTGTCCATCGACCGCGTTACTTCACAAAATAGTTGAACACCAATCCGGCAGCCAAACTCATCAGGAATGGAATGCCGACAATATAAAACACAGCACGGCGCTTGAACACCTGCAAATACATCATCACACTTTTTATATCCACCATGGGACCGAACACAAGGAAAGACAGCACCGAACCAAAACTGAACACGCCTGTAAAACCGAGCGCCACGAACGAATCCACCGTCGAACAAATGGAAAGAATAACGGCAAGCAGAAGCATGACCAAGACCGAAAGAACCGGTCCGCTTCCAACTGCCAGCAGCGCAGATTGCGAGACAAAGGTCTGCAAGCCCGCCGCGAGCATCGATCCCAAAACAAGGTAACGACCCATATCAAAGAATTCATCCACGGTGATGAGCAGCGCCTTGCGGATCTTCTCACGGGCAGAATCTCCCGCCTCGGCGTGGATGTGGTCATGGTCGTCACCTGCCATCACAGGGCGCAGAACCTCCGCCGCCTCTCCCTGTGCCGAAAAGACCAGCCCCACTGTAACGGCGATCACAAGGCTGATCACAAACCGCCAGAGCAGCATTTCTCCCCACCCAAACGCAGATGCCGTGCTAAAAATGACAATGGGATTCAAGACCGGCGCCGCCAGTAAAAATGAAATACCTGCCGAGAGAGGCAGCCCCTTCTTGAAAAGCCTGCGCGTGAGCGGAACCACTCCACACTCGCACACCGGAAAGACCATCCCCATAAAAGCGCCGCTGATCGCAGCCGCGCCAGGGCGGCTTGAAACCCAACGGCTCATCGCGTCACGATCCATGAACACTTCCACCAAGCCGGAAGCAAACGTTCCAAGCAAAAGATACGGCACGGCTTCTACAAAGATGCCGAGAAAGACCGTGGCAAAGACATTGAGCTTATCCCACAACCAGACGAAGAATCCTTCTGGCAGCAGGCTGGCAGCCACAGCAAAAAGCACGGCAAGCAATATGAACAGAACAGTGTTTCGGGGAATTCGTTTTTGAGATGTTGTTTCCACAAGGTGGATTATAC
>Ga0172367_10004087_pt1 | contig 18406 bp, 14 predicted proteins | sample Lak10m_FD_114542 | JGI IMG/M metagenome (GOLD analysis project Ga0172367, IMG submission 114542) | Freshwater microbial communities from Kabuno Bay, South-Kivu, Congo - kab_022012_10m | ecosystem: Environmental > Aquatic > Freshwater > Lake | place: Democratic Republic of the Congo: South-Kivu...
CAGCACGCCGAACCAACCAATGTAGAGGCGGTTTTCGGTGCTGGTCACCCACTGACAGAACTGCTCCCACAGGGAGGCGCTCTGTTGGCGTTGTAGGGTCGTAGTCATGATGTAAAAATGCAGGGTTAAGGTTTACAGGAAAGGTCATCGAGGGCGAAAGCGCCAGGGATGACCGGGTATGTATATTCCTACTCTAACCGAACTGTTACAGTTTGTAAAGAGGCTGGCATAGCGATTTGCCTCCTAACTTCTGGCCAGGGGAGTGACCCAGAAAGCTCACGCAGTGAATACTTTAATCGATCAACGCCGCCCTGGGTCCTCTGGTTAAAGCAGTAATCGGGGGGGATGGATCTGAGGGACGATTAGGCTGCTATCCTCTGGCTAGTCCTGGAGATTATCCCCGCGAAGTTCTATGTCAGAAACTAAACCCACCCGATCCCTGGCCAATATCGCTGGCATTGTGGCGATCGCCACGATTTTAAGCAAACTAGCGGGGTTATTTCGCCAACAGGCGATCGGTGCAGCCTTTGCGGTGGGCCCCGTCGCCGATGCCTATAGCTTTGCCTACATTATTCCTGGTTTCCTGCTGATTTTGTTGGGGGGGATCAACGGTCCCTTCCACAGTGCCATTGTCAGCGTGGTGGCCCGGCGAGATCGCCAGGAGACAGCGGTTTTAGTGGAAACCATTAACACCCTGGTGGGGTTAATCCTGGTGGGCCTGTCGGTCCTACTCGTGCTGCTGGCGGGGCCGATCATCCAAGCCATTGCCCCCGGGTTAGGGCCCACTGCTCGGGAAATAGCGGTTTTACAACTGCGAATTATGTCCCCCATGGCTCTGTTGGCAGGGCTGATCGGCATTGGCTTTGGCGCCTTAAATGCCGATAGTCAATTTTGGCTGCCCTCCCTCAGCCCAATCCTCTCCAGTGGCTCGGTGCTGTTGGGGTTGGGCCTACTCTACGCCACCCTGGGCAAGGCCATGACCAACCCGGAGTTTTACCTGCTGGGGGGAGCGGTGCTGGCAGCCAGCACCCTGGGGGGGGCGGTTTTGCAGTGGTTAGTCCAGATCCCTAGCCTGTGGCGGTCGGGGTTGGGGCGACTGCGGCTTCGCTTTGATTGGTCGGTCCCGGGGGTACAGCAGGTGTTGCAGGTGCTGGTGCCCGCCACCCTATCCTCTGGCATGTTGCAGATCAATCTGTTTACTGATTTATTTTTTGCCTCCTACATCGCCGGTACGGCGGCGGCCCTCAGCTACGCCAACCTGTTGGTGCAAACCCCCCTGGGGATTATTTCCAACGTCATTCTGGTGCCCTTTCTCCCCATCTTTGCCCGGCTGGCAGACCCCCTGCACTGGCCCGAATTAAAAACCCGGATTCGCCAAAGTCTGCTGTTTACCGCCCTGACCATGCTGCCCCTGGGGACGATGTTTATTGTTCTGGCCTCCCCCCTGGTGCGGGTGATCTATGAACGGGGAGCCTTTGGCGGAGAGGCCTCCCAGTTGGTGGCCTCCTTGCTGGTGGTCTACGGGCTGGGGATGTTTGTTTACCTGGCCCGGGATGTGTTGGTGCGGGTATTCTATGCCCTGGGGGATGGCCAAACCCCCTTTCGCATCAGTTTGATCAATATTGGGTTGAACGCCCTCCTGGACTTCTGGCTGATGCGCTGGCTAGGGGCCCCAGGGTTGGTTTTAGCGACGGTGGGGGTAAATATTGTGGCTACCCTGGTCATGATAGTGATCTTAAACCGTCGGCTGGGGGGCTTGCCCCTGGTGAAATGGGGCGGGGCGATCGCCATGCTCACGGCCCTCAGTGGCCTGACGGGCCTGGTCAGTTGGGGGGTTTTAGGGCTACTGCAAAACCAGCTTGGCCGTCAAGGCCTGGCGGCTTTGCTTGTCCAATTAATTGTACCTGGGGCGATCGGGCTACTGCTGTTTACCCTGGTGGCCCTAGTGCTACCCATTCCCGAGGTCAAACAACTGGTCAATCGCCTGAGACAGCGGTTACAGTAGGAAGAAAGCAGGGTTGCGTTAGTTCTTTAAATCTTTAACTTGTTTTAGTGTGGCTGTAGCCACCTAGAACGAGGTTAATGCCATGCAAAATCTCAGTCGAGGATTGGCTTTCACCGATCAACTTTGTCCTAAAGGTGCTGACTTAAGCTATCGCTGTAGCCAACTGTAAGGGGTGGAGATCAGCACTAGCCTGGATTGTTCAACTGAGCTCTAACCGTTCTGGCTAAAGTTGCCTATTCTATGGCAGCGTCGGGTGCTCATCTAGCTCCAGAGCTGCGCTTATAGTTCCCCATCTACCCATCTACCTAACCCACTGACTAATCATTATTTCCCCAAGATTAAGCAATATAGACGTGTTTACAGGAATTGACCTGATCGTTATCCTAATTGTGCTGGGTATCGTTTGGTACACTACGCAGCCGAACTCCGGTGGAGGCAGCGGCAGTACCAAGGTGACAGTAGAACCCCTCACCTTTCTAGTCGTTATGATAGTGGCGGCCATGGTGGTAGGTTCGATGCTCTGAGGAATTCCATTCCTTAGGCCTCGCTCCTGACATTCCTACGGGTTGGGTTGGCCCGGTTAAGCCTCTGGCGACTTCAGATCCGAAAGGGGAGGAGGCGATTAAGGGTTTGTAGGAACTGGGCCAATTGTCGATAGGCTGATTCAATTAAATCTCCCTCCAGCACCACAGTGGAGGTGGGGTAGGTTTCTAACACCTCCAGCAAGGTAATCTGGCGATCGGGGCTGGCGGAAAGCACCAGGGCTGATCGCAGGGCCTGGCGGCTAGCCTCTGGGGCGACGGGATGGACAGCGGTGCCTAGTTGATCGAGGAGCCACTCCCCTGGCCAACTATTCAGGGCCTTATCTAGCAAAATGGGGTCGGCGGCCAGGGGTTGGGTGAGGAGCGATCGCAGGGAGGCAGGGTCTTGACCAGTCTGGCGTAGCAGCGCTTCCAGGGATTGACTACCCTCACCGGTGGCGGCTAAGCTGGCCAGGTCCCCCACCGGTAGGGCGCGGCTAAAGCCGCGATACTTAAGCATCACCTCTGAAGCCCCCCAGCTATACCCAGGGGCTAACCCTAGTGCTATTAGGGCGAGGGTTAGGTTCAATAGTCGTTTTCCCATGGAGCCAACGCTACTAGACCGGCAGTCGCGGTAGGGATCATTTTTTGAAGTGAGGAAATAACCCAGGCGTCTCTTCGGAGAGATCAGGAGCCCCTGGATGAGGTTAGGGATAGGGCTGAGGCCGATGGCCGACCATGGCCATTGCTAGGGGCAGTTACCTGCTCAATATTAAAGCGATACCCGACATTACGCACCGTTTGAATGATATTGGGTTGGCGGGGATCAGCCTCGATTTTTTTCCGTAGGGAAAGAATGTGGGTGTCAACGGTGCGGGGATTATCAATGGCATCGGGCCAGGCTCGACGCAGCAGGTCACTGCGGGTCAGGGGGGAACCGGAGGCCTGGGTGAGGACATACAAGAGGCTAAACTCCTGGGGAGTCAGGTCAATGTACTCACCCCGAAGGTGAACTCGACGTTGTACCAGGTCAATATTCAAGTCGCCGTAGGTCAAGGAGGCAGGAGCGGTGCTCAACCGGGCCCGACGGGTGAGGGCATCCACCCGGGCTAGAAACTCCTGCATACCAAAGGGCTTAGTCAGGTAGTCATCGGCGCCGGCCCTGAGGCCATTGACAATATCCGCCTCCGTAGTGGCCGCTGAGAGGATCATAATCAAAGGCTGCCCCTGGGCGTGCAACCAACGACAGAGGTCGATGCCGTCACCCTCCGGTAGATGGGAATCCAGAATAACTAAATCGGGCTGGCGAGCCTGAAAGAGATCACGGGTACGAACCAGGTCACTGGACAGAAAGACTTTATAACCAGCCTGCTGCAGGTGCCATCCCAGGAGCGATCGCAGATGGGGGTTACCTTCAATAATTTGAATCGATACAGCGCCCACTGGTTAAACGGGTAAGGTTCACAATTATTGAGCCACCATAGCAAAGCTAACTCGGTCTTTTTGTAGCCACAGTCACTCTAATCACAGCGGGTCTCCAGGTATTGCCCAATCATCAGTTCTTCCCCAGCCCGACAAATCACGGTTTGGCGAGTGCGGTAGCGTTGACCAATTAGTTTAATTTCCTCCTCAAAACAGGAGTCGTTATACTCGGTTTTGAGCTGCATGGTGCGGTGATCGCGAAATAGATACTGGGCGATCACCGGCTGATGGGTAGCAAAGCCCCGGTCCCTATAGAGAGTAGTGCCCCGCACCCCAAACACCGTGCTCCCCACCACGGACTTTTTCCCCGTACCTACATAATCGCTTTCCCAGGTTACGGTGGTACCGCAAATCAGCGGTTGGCGCCGATCTAAGCGATGTAACTCTGCTAGCTGTAGTAGGGCTGGTGAGCCCGCCGGTAAAAACTCAATGTTAATCTGACTGACCACCTCCTGGGTTTCCCCACTCTTCAGGGTGTAATAGCGACGTTCTGACCGCCATGCCCCTGAGGTTCCCTGGAAAAAAGCCGTAATCAGGGGTTCGGCTAACCTGCGATCGGTATCAACGGAGAAGGACATAGGGATAGAAAGAAAGGAATAGCTAATGGCGAGTGTCGAAAGTCAATACTTATGTCTAGATTTGTTATTTTTCTTAATCATAGTTCCTGATCCGGAGGATTTGCAATATGGGGCAACTACTCCCGGGCCGTTGCGGATAATTCTGGCAATTTGCTGAAATGGTTAATGTAGGTATTGTTTGGCCCTAGCCACCGACAAGGAAGCGGAGGCAAGCCAGAAGGCCTACCCAGTAAATGCTTTTACCGATCAATCGGGGTCTAAGCCTGCTGGCCAAAGCTCTACCGAGGGACTGGTGAGACTGGCTGAAACCGTTACAATGGGGCCATTGCCCTATCGCTGGTGTTTTTACCCCATGGCCATAGTTCCCATCCTGACCACCTCAGAAGACTTCACCGTTCCAGTCCAGGTGAGCTGGTCACCCCTGCCCAGCCAGCGGCCCCTACTGCTGGTGGGTCACGGCAGTCGCGATGGGGAAGGCCGCGATCGCCTGCTGGAATTTGCCGCCGCCTACCAGGCCAGGGACCAGTCCCGTCCGGTGATTCCCTGTTTCCTGGAACTCACAGAGCCCACTATCCAGGAGGGGGTAGATCGCTGCGTGGCGGCGGGCTACAGCGAGATCTCGGTGCTGCCGGTGCTGCTCTTCGCCGCCCGCCACAATAAGTTTGACGTCACCAACGAGTTAGACCGGGCCCGCCAGCGCCATCCCCAGGTCACCTTCCACTACGGTCGTCACTTTGGCATCACCCCGGAGATTATTCACCTCTGGCAGGATCGCCTGGCGGAACTAGATGGCCCCCGCCTGAATCCCCAGGGGATTGCCCGCGAGGATACGGTATTGCTGTTTGTGGGCCGTGGCGCCAGTGACCCCGACGCCAATGGGGATGTCTACAAGCTGGCCCGCATACTGTGGGAAGGCAGTCGCTACAAAACCGTGGAAATTTGCTTTGTCGGCATTACCCATCCGCGCCTGGAGGAGGGCTTTCGCCGGGCCCGCCTTTACCAGCCCCAGCGGATTATTGTGCTGCCCTACTTTCTATTTACCGGGGTGTTGGTGAAGAAAATCATGGAGATTACCCGCCAACAACAGGTTGCCTATCCGGAGTTGGCCGTCACGGCCCTGCCGGAGATGGGCAACCACCCCCAGATGCTGGAGATGCTGCGCGATCGGGAACTGGAAACTCACCTGGGTCAGGTGCAGATGAACTGTGAGATGTGTAAGTTCCGCCTGGCGGCTCGGGGCAGTGGGGCTAGCCACCATCACCATCATGAACATGACCATAGCCATAGCCATAGCCATAGCCATAGCCATAGCCATAGTCCCCATCACCACCATGACCAGCCCCTCGACCTGTTTCCCACCCCAGAGAGCTACCACCAGCGAGCCTGGCAGGTGCCCTAAGCTGTCGAGTACTGACCCGCCCCTGACCCGTTGTCGGTGGCTGTAACCATAGACCTGGGTGGAATGGCCCTGGTTCCCTATAATGGGGGCTGATTCCCCTAGTTAGTTCCTACCTATGTCAGCCCCCGCCACCTCCCCTGGTCAGAGTGCTTCCAGCCTGGAAGAGATCCGCGCTACTCGCCTGCAAAAGGTGGCCACCCTGCAACAGTTGGGGCTCAACCCCTTCGCCTACCGCTGGCCCGTCACCGCCCATGCCGCCGAATTGCAGGACCGTTACACCCATCTAGCCCCTGGGGAGGAGGTGGCGGTGCCGGTCTGTCTGGCCGGCCGAATTGTGGCCCGTCGGGTGTTTGGTAAGTTGGCCTTCTTTAGCCTTCAGGATGAGACCGGTACGATTCAGCTGTATCTGGACAAGGCGGAAATCCAGACCGCCATGGCGGCCATCGATAGCGACGCCTTTACCCACCTGAAGCAACTCACCGATGTGGGGGATATTCTGGGGGTAAAGGGTACGGTCAAGCGCACGGAAAAGGGGGAACTCTCCATCAAGGTGGGGGAATACGCCATCCTTACCAAGGCTCTGCTGCCCCTGCCGGACAAGTGGCATGGGCTCACCGATGTGGCCAAGCGTTACCGCCAGCGCTATGTCGATTTAATTGTCAACCCGACGGTGCGGGAGACCTTTCGTCGGCGAGCCCTGATTACCAGCGGGATTCGTCGCTATCTGGAGGACCGGGGCTTTTTAGAAATCGAAACCCCGGTGCTACAAACCGAGGCGGGGGGGGCGGAGGCCCGTCCCTTTACTACTTACCACAACACCCTGGAGATGGACCTCTACCTGCGCATTGCCACCGAGCTGCACCTCAAACGTCTGGTGGTGGGAGGCTTTGAAAAGGTCTTTGAGATTGGACGGATCTTTCGCAATGAGGGGGTCTCGACCCGCCACAACCCAGAGTTTACCAGCGTTGAGTTTTACCAGGCCTACGCTGACTACCATGACTTTATGGACCTGACGGAGGACCTGGTGGCCAGCCTGGCCCGGGATATTTTGGGCACCCTGCAGATTACCTACCAGGAGCACCCCATTGACCTCACCCCCCCCTGGCGACGGGTGACCATGCATGACCTGGTGTGGGAGCAGACGGGTCTGGATTTCCACCAGTACAGCAGTCTAGCTGAGGCCAGGGCCGCCGTCGCCCCCCTCAACCTTTATGGGGTTGAGGATTGCGACTCTATCGGTAAGCTCCTGAACGAGGTGTTTGAGCAAAAAATCGAGGCTACCCTGATTCAGCCCACCTTTTTGATCGATCATCCGGTGGAGATTTCTCCCCTGGCTAAGCCCCATCGCAGTAAATCCGGGGTGGTGGAGCGATTTGAGTTATTTGTGGCGGGTCGGGAAACCGCCAATGGCTTTTCCGAGCTCACCGACCCTATGGATCAACGCCAGCGGTTTGAGCAGCAAGCCGCCCAGAGGGCGGCGGGGGACCTGGAGGCCACCGGGGTGGATGAGGACTTTCTCACCGCCCTGGAGCATGGCCTGCCCCCCACCTGCGGGGAGGGCATTGGCATCGATCGCCTGGTAATGCTGCTCACCGATAGCCCCAGCATTCGGGATGTGATCGCCTTTCCGCTGTTGAAGCCCGAGCCAGAGAAGCTGGAATCGGAGCTATAGACGAGGGCTGACTCAGCTAAGGGGAGATGCTGCTGCGCTCCCAAAACACCCTATCGATCTCCCCCCTAATGACCTTTGAAACGAATTCCCAGGAACAGGTCGTAGATAAAGCTGGCAAAGTCTTTCACCTGCAGTAACCCTAGGGATTGGGGTGACCCCTTGGCATCCAGGAGAGGTTGCATCACCTCGTAGGTGGGCTTGTACTTATACCAGGGTACGGAGGGCCAGAGATGGTGGACCAGATGGTAATTCTGTCCCATAATCATCATGTTGAGGATGGCGCTGGGGTAAACCCTGGCATTTTTCCAGCGATCGCGCTCCTGAAAGGGACGATGGGGCAGGTAATCAAAAAATAGCCCCAGGGCAATACCCACCACCAGGGCGGGGGAAAACCAGAAATTAAAAATATACCCCAGAAAATCAAATCGCCAGGCCGCCAACACCAACAAGATTACCGCCAGGCGGCCCAGGAACCACTCCAGCAATTCCCAATTACGCCATAGCTGACGCTTGAAAAAGTAAATTTCATGGTAGAAAAATCGGGCGGCAATCAACCAGAGGGGACCGCCGGTGGAGACGAAATGATCAGGGTCGTTATCGGGATCATTGACGTGGGCATGGTGCTGCAGATGCACGCGGGTAAACACCGGAAAGGAGAACCCGAGAATCAACGCACTACCATGGCCCAACATCGCATTCACAACGCGATGGCGGTGGGCAGAGTTGTGGGAGGCATCATGGATAACGGTGCCGGCCAGGTGTAGGGACAGCACATTCATTAAAAATACACACCAACTCACCCAGCCCCAGAGAAAATAGCCCAGGGTCGATAGGGTAATCAACCCAGCCGAAGCCATAAACATCAGAGTATTAGGACTCAAGCCCCCTTCAGTTTTTAATAACTCAGGGGGAACGGTTTTTCGTATCGTCAGGGGCTCAGCTGCCGCCGACATATCGCATTGCTCCTACACACCAGTGCCTTCGGTAGTATACGTTAGGATGCCTAGATAATAAAGTTTTGTGACGGCCCCTCAGGGAAAAATATTTTCTCCATCCTCCATCAGGGGCAGTTTTTCCCTAGACTTGGGTGGGGAGCTACTGGGAAATGCCCACAAAGGTCCCATTGCATACCGTTATCTGTCGAGCAATCCTGGATAGTTAAGGTATGCTCCATAGGCTCCGGCCCTCTGCCTATCCTCCAATGTTATCTATGCCCTCTAACCTGTCCTCCCCTAATCGTCGTCGTACCAAGATTGTGGCCACCATTGGGCCAGCGACTCAGAAGCCTGAGGTGTTACGGGACCTGATCGAGTCGGGAGCTACTACTCTGCGCCTAAACTTTTCCCACGGCAGTCATGAAGACCACCAGCGGAGTATTCGGTTGATCCGGCAGGTGTCCTTTGAACTCAATCAACCCGTGGGGATTTTGCAGGACCTGCAGGGACCCAAAATCCGTTTGGGTAAATTTGAGGAGGGATCCATCCAACTGGCTAAAGGAGATTTATTTACCCTCACCAGCCAACCCATTCCGGGTACCCAGGAGCGCGCCTGTGTGACCTACGACAAGCTGGCCCAAGAGGTCCCCGTCGGTTCCAGAATTCTACTGGACGATGGTCGGGTGGAAATGGAGGTGGATTCGGTGGATTTGACTGCCCAGGAACTCCACTGCCGGGTGGTGGTGGGGGGCATTCTATCGAACAATAAGGGGGTTAACTTCCCTGGGGTATACCTATCAATTAAGGCCCTGACGGAGAAGGACCGGGAGGACCTGATGTTTGGACTTAATCAGGGGGTGGATTGGGTGGCCCTGAGTTTTGTCCGCAACCCGCAAGATGTTCTGGAAATTAAGGAGATCATCGCTAGTGCTGGCAAGCATGTGCCGGTGATTGTGAAAATCGAAAAGCATGAAGCGATCGAGCAGATGGAGGCCATCCTCTCCCTGTCGGATGGGGTGATGGTGGCTCGCGGGGATCTGGGGGTGGAGTTGCCAGCAGAGGAGGTACCGATTCTCCAGAAGCGCCTGATTTTGACCGCCAATTCCCTGGGCATACCGGTGATTACCGCTACCCAAATGCTCGATAGCATGGTGTCGAATCCCCGTCCTACCCGGGCTGAGGTTTCCGACATTGCCAATGCCATTTTAGATGGCACCGATGCCGTTATGCTCTCCAATGAAACCGCCGTGGGTAAGTTTCCCGTCGAGGCCGTGGCGACCATGGCCCGGGTGGCGGTACGGACGGAGCAGGAGGGCATTACCCACCGGGATGGGGTGGGCTTTGGGGTGTGTTCCATTCCCAACGCCATCAGTCAGGCGGTCAGTCGGATTGCGGCCCAACTTAACGCCGCTGCCATTATGACCCTGACTAAAAGCGGGTCAACGGCTCGCAATGTCTCCAAGTATCGGCCCCACACCCCAATTTTGGCGGTCACTCCCCTGGTGAGCGTGGCTCGCCAGCTGCAGCTAGTGTGGGGAGTACGCCCCCTATTGGTGCTTGATTTGCCCTCCACCACCCAAACCTTCCAGGCGGCCATGGGGGTAGCCCAGGAAAAGGGCCTGCTGCAGGATGGCGATCTGGTGGTGTTGACGGCGGGTACCCTGCAGGGGGTTTCGGGGTCGACGGACTTGATTAAGGTGGACGTGGTGACGGCGGTGTTGGGTCGAGGGGTGGGGGTGGGGGAAGCCTCCGTGAGTGGGCGAGCTCGGGTGGCCCACAATAGCCTGGAAATTCAGGACTTTAACGATGGGGAAATTTTGGTGGTACCCCACACCAGTGCCGACTTTGTCGATGTGATTCGCCGCTGTCGAGGCATCATCACCGAGGAGGATAGTCTCACCAGCCACGCAGCAGTGATTGGCCTGCGGTTGGGGGTGCCGGTGATCCTGGGGGTGAAGAATGCAACGGAAACCATTCGCGATGGCACCATCCTAACCCTGGATACTCGACGGGGGCTGGTGCTCTCTGGTGCCACGGCGCCGATTAAAAGTACTCCTCAGGTGAGCGGCCTTTAGTCAGAGCTAATCCTGGAAGCCAGAAACCCCGACAAATACTGTCAGGGTTTCTGTACCTGGTCTCAAGCCCCAGGTTGCCCCAGCCTGGCTGAGGAGGTTTTTATCTGGAGCCTTGAGAAGGTGGAACGGAGCTAGAACCCTTTAGACAGGGTAGGCCAGTCACAGCATGGGCCGGATTGATGCTCTGGCCAGAACTGTTTTTTCCCTAAGATTAACCGCTTAAGACCCAGAACTTAACCTACTTATAAAGTTCTGTTGATAGGCGAAATGCCAAAATACCCGGTACAAGAGCAAGGGCTAGGGCAATAAAGATCTGAGTATCGGAAAGGGCCATAGGAGTGTTCCTCAAGGTTGGATGACAAGCAAAGCTGGATGATCCATGGGCTATGGGTTACCCAGGGTTGGTTGGTATCGAGCCAGGCAAGGACTAGGACTCCAGGAGTGGGCCTCGAGCCCCTGTCTAGTCCGATTGTTAACCAAGAGGGTGGGTCATGGACGAAGGGTTGCCCCAACTGTTACACAGCTTAACGATTGACTACAATGGGTTGAGGTTATGAGAACGATGGCATGGAATCCGGACAGCTATAGCACCAGGGACGATTGATAAGCACAACCAGGTTAGCCTGTGGCAAGGTTGACCTTTCATGGAAGTTTTCTATGATTACCATTTGTTTTACCATTGATCTGACGTTACTACTCTTTAATTAATCGCTACTGATATATTCCGCCAGTGAACACCACTCAACCCCCACGCACTGAATTTCAACGGCAGCTCCTGCGCGTACAGCGCGACCTGCTGCGTATGGGCGCCTTAGCTGAGAATTCCTGTGTTTTAGCCCGGGATGCTCTCTGCGATCGCAACCTGGATGCAGTGCAACGTCTGAAAACCCAGGACAAGCAAATTGATCAGTTCTATCGCCAGATTGAGGTGGACTGTATTCAGTTATTTACCCTGCAAATCCTTCAGGAAGAAGATCTACGCCGGGTTGGGGCTTTTATCCAAATGGTGCGGGATTTGGAACGCATTGGCGACTACGCAAAGGATCTAGGGGAGGTGGCGATCAAGCTCTTTCCCTACCCCATTCATCCCCTCATGGGGCGAGTTCAAACCATGCTAGACCGCTGTCGTTCCATGGTGGCGATGAGCCTACTGGCCCTGTCGGATTTAGATGCAGCCTCAGGACTGGAGATCAAGCAGAAGGACGACATCGTAGACAGTGACTATCGTGATCTTTATGAGTACCTGGCCCATCAGACCGACCTGGTGGGTTCCGTTGAACCGACGGTATTGCTGGTATTAGCGATTCGCTACATGGAGCGGATTGCGGACCATGCCACTAACATTGGTAAGCGAGTTGCCTACATTGTTACCGGCGAGCGGTCCTAGGGATGGATGGCATATCACCCTAAGAATTATTTATCCGGGAAATGTTTTACAAAACGTTACCTGGTATTGACAAAAAGCTTTGCTAGATTGCCATTTCTTGAGACACTGTTAGAAGCATGCTATATCTTTGTCTTTAGTCATGGGCAACATGGCGGAGACCAGTCGGAACGGTTACCCCAACTCGGCCTTTGCTCGAAACCGGGACCGCTCTGACCAAAGCTGTAGGTGTAGCCGCCCAGGTGCCGGGTAATCGAGCTCATTCGGTCGCCATCTGTTATAGCCATAGCCACCCGTAAGGGGGCGGAGGCGCGCCAGAAAGCCTACCCAGTCTTGGCTTTGATCGATAGGTCCTGTCCTAAGCGTTGTGGCCAAAGCTATACTTGGCCCGACGATATGATCAGGGCACCCATGGGCCAGCCCCCAAAAACTAGGAAAGAGTCGCTACATGGAATTTTCAATCGCAGCACTGTTAGCGAGCTTCGCTAAGGACAAAACCCTCACCCTCAAAAATTTAGAAAAGAAACTTCACTGCTCCAGTGATGTGGCTCAGCGGGAACTACAAATCGCTGTGGATGCGCTGGAACGCCTGGAGATTCTGGTGAAGGACCGAGGCAAATATCGCCGTCAGTTGGCGGAAAATGTGGTGGAAGGTAAGTTGCGCTGCTCCAGCAAGGGCTTTTGCTTTGCTATTCAAGACCAGGAGGGCACCGAGGATATTTACGTGCGGGAAAACCATCTGAGCACTGCCTGGAACGGAGATCGGGTGCTGGTGAAGGTGACCAAGGAGGGGGTTGGCCGACGTAGTCCCGAAGGGGAGGTGCAGTTGATTTTAGAGCGCGCCAACGCCTCTGTCTTGGCCCGGGTGAAACGACAGGACGAGGAGTATCGAGCCGTGCCCCTGGATGACCGCCTTCTGTTTGAGTTGCAACTCATGGTCAACGGCATTGATCTGGAGACTGCAGTGGATCAATTAGCCCATGTGGAAATTGTCCGCTATCCCCTTGGTCAAAGCCCACCCCAGGGGCGGGTGGCTCAGGTGTTAGGCAGCGATGCAGAGACCGCCTCAGATATCGATATTGTCTATTGCAAACACGACCTACCCCGGACATTTTCAGAGGCAGTGCTAGCGGCGGCGGCGGAGTTGTCGCCGCGGATTCGCAAAACCGATCTGAAGGGTAGACTGGATCTTCGTCAAAGTTTGACCGTGGCCATCACCGGACCCCAGTCCCAGGTGGTTGACGATGCCCTTACCCTGGAGAGGGATCAGTCCGATCGCTGGTGTTTGGGTATCCATATTGTTGACATCGCCCAGTATGTTACCGCCCATGGGGCGATCGACCATGAAGCGGCTAAGCGAGGCAGCGCGGTTTATCTGGGGAGCGAAGTGGTGCCCCTCCTACCGCCGGGCCTGATTGATGGACCGGGTTCCCTCAGTGTCGGTAAGGACCGGTTGGTACTCTCGGTGCTGGTCACGATGGACGACCGCGGCAAGGTATTGGAGTACGAAGTACAACCGGCGGTGATTAGCCTCGACTATCAAATCACCTATGCCGAAGCCCATGCCATTCTGGAACGGGATAATAATGAGGTCCTGGCATCCCTTGGCATTGCCGCCAAGGCGATGAAAACCTGGGAGCCCATTTTCGATTTGGTGGATAATCTGCTTTACCTGAGTCAAGCAATCAAGCGCCAGCGACTGCAGCGAGGCTCCTTTGAGCTCAACCTGCCGGAATACGACTTTCCCGTTGATGCCCAGGAACCTCTAGCCCATTACCGATCTCCCAAGTTTCAATACGATGATGAAGGCCTGCTGGGGGTCATGGTGGTTTCTAAGGGTGGGCTGTCCCGGGCGATCGTCAGTGAGTGTATGGTACTCGCAAATCAACTGGTGGCCCAGCATTTGAAGGCCCTCGGGGTACCAGCCCTCTATCGGTTGCATCGAGCCCCCGAACTGCCCGAGGTTCAGGAACTGATCAAGTTGGTGGAAAATATGGGGTCGTCCCTCAGTCTGGCCAATCCAGAGACGGTGGAGCCCCTCGACTACCAGACCTTTGTGCAGCGGTTTGCCAGCTCTGAACAGGAGAAAATTCTTACCTACCTGCTGTTGGAAACTATTCAACCGGCCTTCTACGGCACTCACCCCGGCCTGCACTTTGGGTTAGCTCTGGGTGAAGCCTATACCCATTTCACCTCTCCGTCCCAGCGTTACGCTGACCTGGTCATTCAGCGAATCTTCCACGCCATTTTTGAGGCCGGTCGTGATCGTCGCACCACCCGATCTAAGGAGGTGGTTAATCTGCGCCACAGCTCATGCCATGGCCAGGTGGGTTGGAATATTTTACCCCCAGAAATTCAACACGAACTGGAGGACGATCTGGGGCGGCTGGCTATTCACCTAACCGAGCGGGAGCGGCTGGCTCAGGAGGCAGAATCGGATCTGGAAGGACTGAAAAAGGCAGAGTTTATGCGCTCCCACACTGGGGAAGTTTTTCACGGCCTGATTACCGGGGTGCAGTCCTACGGGTTCTTTGTGGAAATTGAAAACCTGCTGGTGGAGGGTCTGGTGCATGTCAGCTCCCTCAAGGATGACTGGTACGAATACCGAGCCCGTCAGCAAAAGCTGGTGGGCCGCAAAAACCTCCAGCAATATTGCCTTGGGGATCAGGTCGATGTCCAGGTGAAAAGTGTTGACTACTACCGTCAGCAAATTGATCTGGTGGCGGTGGGGGGCGGTAGCCGGTTACCCGAGGATGAGGCTCAGATTGAAGGAGAGGATCTACCTGGGGATCTAGACGAGGATGATACCCCTGAGGTCCCCTTGGCCATGGTGGGAGATGAGGACGAGTAGGCAGGTTTTGGGGGCTAGTCCCCGATCGCCCCTGTCCTGCCCCGGAGCCGCCCTATGTCAGAGTCAAGCCCTCCCCTGATTTTGGGGGTCACCGGAGCCTCGGGGTTAATTTACGCCGTGCGGGCCCTCAAACATCTGCTCAGTGCGGGGTGGAGGGTTGATTTGGTGGCTTCTAAGGCCAGCCGCATGGTTTGGCAAGCGGAGTTGGGCTTGACCATGCCCCTCGCCCCCCCCGCCCAGAGCCAGTTCTGGCGAGAACAGGCCGGTGTAGGTGAAGCTGGGGAACTACGCTGTCATCCCTGGGGAGATGTGGGGGCCGCGATCGCCAGCGGCTCCCATCCCACCGCTGGCATGGTAGTGATCCCCTGCAGCATGAGCACCGTGGGTCGCCTGGCGGCGGGTCTCAGCGGCGACTTACTGGAACGGGCCGCCGATGTTCAGCTCAAGGAGGGGCGAAAACTGGTGATTGTTCCCCGCGAGACCCCCTTCAGTCTGATTCACCTGCGCAACCTCACCACCCTGGCGGAGGCTGGGGCCCGAATTGTGCCGGCGATTCCCGCCTGGTACCATAACCCTGAAACCATTGAGGATTTGGTGGATTTTGTGGTAGCCCGGGCCCTGGATCAGGTGGGCATCGACTGTGTACCGCTGCGCCGCTGGCAGGGCCATCTGCCCCCCTAGGCCGGTCCTGACTCCGCCTTCCACGTTAGGATAATGTCACCGCTGAAAGGACTTCCCATGGCTACCCTCCGCCTTGTTGTGATTCTCCTGGCCCTAGGGGCCGTCCTCCTGCTCATGGGGCAAAATCTCAGTCCCGCCCTACCCCTAATCTTTCTAGGGCGGCAGGTTGTGGTCTTACCCCTAGGGGTCTGGCTAGGCGGGGCGATCTCCCTGGGATCCCTCACCATCCTGGTGATGACTCTGCTGCCAGGCGGTAGGCCCCGGCCTCCCCGTCGTCATCGCTATCCCTCCCCCCAGACTTTCTACGAGTCCTCTACCGGCAGCCCTGCTGACGATGCCACCAGAGCCGCTCGGGCGGCGGCGGTTAGCCAGGGTGTGGTAGGGGGTGAATGGCAATCCTGGAGTAATCTTCGCTCCCCGGCCCAGTGGGATAACTGGGAGGACCTCAGCCAGGCTCCTAAACCCGATCTCCCCGCCGCCCCTCCAGCCCGGTCCAATGCCTGGTTTGGTCGCCGTCCTGCCCCCACCCATGAGCAGGTGGAAACCTCCCTGGAGGAATTGGCAAGGGACTGGGGCGACCTGGAACGGCGGCGTTACCGTACCCCCGGAGTCAGCCCGGTGGAGGATAGCCTGGAGGAAATTACCCAGGGTTGGGAGGATATCGAAGCCGCCTCTCCCTCCCTGGCCAGGCCTGGTCAGGGGGATCCGAATCAAAGCGGCTCCCGGTATTCCTACGGCTATGGCGATCGCCCCCTTGGGGGTCAGACTGATGCTATCTATGCTCCCGCCGATCACCGCGACTACGGCTCCCCAGGAGGAGAGCAGGAGGACGGGGAGGACTGGTTTGACCCCGATTATCCTAACGATCTGGAGGCTGGCTCTACCCCGCCAGAGGAGGAGGGTGTGGTGGATGCCGATTACCGGGTCTTGATTCCACCGCCTCCCGCCCCGCCGTCACCAAACTGGCAGACCGGTGATCAGCCCGGATAAACTCACACCAGGTATTACTCACCTGCTATTTCCTATGGTTTCAGCTCCAGCCTCCCTGCCCCCCTTTGCCCAACAGCTGGGGAAACCCCTGACTAAATTGCCGATTACGGTGTTGCAGATTAACCTGGGGCGGCGCTGTAATTTGGCTTGCCAGCACTGCCATGTGGAGGCGGGTCCCAACCGTAGGGAGGAACTGTCTCCCGAGGTCTGCGATCAACTGATGGCGATAATTCAGCGCTTTCCCCAGTTGCAGACCGTGGACCTGACCGGCGGCGCCCCCGAGATCAACTATGGCTTTCGTCCCCTAGTGGAAACTGCCCGCCGGGCTGGCAAGCAGGTGATGGTGCGGACTAATTTGACGATTTTCTTTGAGCCGGGCCATGGCGACCTACCGGATTACTTTGCCCGACATCAGGTACACGTAATCGCCTCCCTGCCCTGTTACCTGGAGGATAACGTTGACCGCCAACGCGGTTCCGGGACTTATAATGCTTCCATTCAGGCGTTGCAATGGCTCAACCGTCTGGGCTATGGCCATGATCCTCAACTACCGCTGGATTTAGTCTACAATCCTGCCCTACCCCAGGGGGAAGAGTTCTCCCTTGCCCCTAACCAGGACGCCCTAACCCTGGACTACAGGCGCTATTTGCAGGAGCACTTTGGCATTGTCTTTAACCAGCTCTATACCCTGACCAATTTACCCATTGGTCGGATTCAACAACATCTGGAGCACCGGCAGCTTTATTGGCCCTACCTAAGCTTTCTAGCCCAGCACCATAACCCTGCCACCGTCCCTAAGCTGATGTGTCGTAGTCAGATTTCCGTTGACTACCGGGGCTATCTCTACGACTGTGACTTTAACCAGATGGCGGGGGTTAACGCTGTTGATGGGCGCCAGCAACCCCTGACGCTAGGGGATCTGTTGGCGGCCAACAGCCTGGAGATGGTGTCCCTGGTGCAAACCCGGCCCTACTGTTATGGCTGTACGGCGGGCAGTGGTTCCAGCTGCGGGGGGGCTCTTGTTTAAGTTCACAGGTCAATCGCACCCGTAAAGTGGGAAGGAATATGGGCAATGGCAGCACAGTTTAGCGTGGGTGATCGGGTACGGTTAGTAGCTTTACCCAGCTACCTGAAAACCGCCGAGCCCATGCCCATGTTGAAACCAGCAACCCTCTTAGCGGTTGGGGAACAGGGGGTGATTTTGAACCATCGACCCGGGGGCTATTGGGGGGTGCGGTTTAGGCCAGGGGCGTTTTTGATTGATAGTCAATTTCTAGAAAAACTCACGGACCCCTAGCCACCTACAAGGGGGTGGAGGCGAACCGTCCTACAGGGATTTTAGCAAAAGCAACGGTGTTAGGCATCCCAAATCCATGATTATCCCTGGGTTCCAGAGCATGCGCTTGCCCTGATCCTCTGGCCTGCTCCCTTGCCTTCCTTCAGTCCCATATGCTAATTTGAGTTCAATCAGGACGTATAGCTCAGTTGGTTAGAGCACCACGTTGACATCGTGGGGGTCACTGGTTCGAGTCCAGTTACGTCCATCCTCCAAAACTCAAGCCCTACAAGGCTTTCAAGAATTAACTGTAGTGCTAAGGTTAGCCCTATTGGGTACATACCCTTGTCGATATTTAACGGAAGAATCAGGGTTTTGGCGATAGAATTGGTACGTATTTGGTACGCGAACCATGGCCAGGAACCAAAAAAACAACGTTGCCATCGAGAATATAGATGGGTGGATTCGCCTTCGCTGGCAGTACCAGGGAAAGCGTTGCAGCTTGCGCCTGGGCTTGCCCTATGACCCGATAAATTTGGCTGTTGCCCAGCAACGGG
>Ga0172367_10004089_pt1 | contig 18397 bp, 11 predicted proteins | sample Lak10m_FD_114542 | JGI IMG/M metagenome (GOLD analysis project Ga0172367, IMG submission 114542) | Freshwater microbial communities from Kabuno Bay, South-Kivu, Congo - kab_022012_10m | ecosystem: Environmental > Aquatic > Freshwater > Lake | place: Democratic Republic of the Congo: South-Kivu...
CGTGGTCGCTGAAGGACGATGCGATCCTCGAAGCCACGGCCTCGCACTGGTCCACGCGCGCTGCACCCACCGGCGTGGGCACGAGCTTCGATCCCATGAGCGTTCCGGCAGCGATCGAGGGCGGTTACCTCACGCTCGTGGTCGCACCACCTGCGGCAGTCAAGCCCACCGAGGTTCCCGCGCGCGAACTCGTCTTCGTGCTCGATACGAGCGGCAGCATGCGCGGCTTCCCGATCGACAAGGCCAAGCAGGTCATGTCGAAGGCGATTGCGGCGATGCGCCCGGCCGACACCTTCAACGTGATCACGTTTGCAGGCTCGACGCGTGTGCTCTGGCCGCAGCCCGTGCCCGCGACGCCGGCCAACATCCAGGCGGCACAGTCGTTCGTCGATGGCCAGCAGGGCGGCGGCGGCACCGAGATGATGCAGGCGATCAACGCCGCGCTCGTCCAGCGCGCGGGCAGCGGCCTCACGCCGGCGGAACTCGTCGACCTGCCGGCGGATGGGCGTGACGTGCACGTGCTCGTGCCGTACACGGCCATCGTCGACCAGGGCGGTCGCCTGCAGATCCAGGCTTCACCCACCATCGCGTTCCCCTTCACAAGCCCGGTCGACCTGCCGAGCGTGCTCAAGCCCGAGGGCGTCACGCTCTCCATGCGCGGCTCCTGGGCAACCGTCGGTGGCGAGCGCGTGCTGCAGGTTCGCGAGGCGGGCTTCGCGCCCGCAGCCACCACCTCGCCGATGCGCCTGTGCATCTTCCTGACCGATGGCTACGTCGGCAACGATCGCGGCATCGTCGCTGCGGTGCGGGCGAACGCCGGTACCACGCGGGTCTTCAGCTTCGGCATCGGCAACAGCGTGAATCGCTGGCTGCTTGATGAGATGGCGCGCGCAGGTCGCGGCGAGAGCGAGTTCGTCACGCTCGAAGCCTCGGCCGACGAGGCGGTCGAGCGGCTCACGCGCCGGATCCAGACGCCGGTCCTTGCGGACGTCTCGGTCGCGTTCGAAGGGATCGACGCAACGGCGATCACGCCCACGCTGATCCCCGATCTTTTCGATGCCAAGCCGATCGTGGTGCACGCGCGCTACACGAAGCCCGGCAGCGGCACGATGATCGTGCGCGGCCGCACGGGCACAGGTCCGTGGGAACGCCGCATCCCGTTGCGACTGGTCGGGCCCGACTCGGGCAGCGCCTCGGACATGCTGCCATCGCTCTGGGCACGCAGCCAGGTCGATGATGCGATGGCACCGGTCCTCAAGGAACTCGAGCAGGATGCCGTGCCGGCCGACGTGCGCCGCCGCGTCACGAGCCTGGGTGAAGGCTGGCAGGTCATGACGCCCTTCACGAGCTTCGTGGCGATCGAGAAGGCACGCGTGACGATCGGTGGCCGTGCGTTGCTCGTGCCCGTGCCCATTGAACTGCCGCAAGGCACGCGGTTCGACGGGTTCTTCGGCGAGTGGCGCGGCGGACCGATCCCGGTCGTCGAGAGCATGTCGCGCGGTGCCTTCGGCTCGGCGGGCGATGACGAGGATGGGCGCGAGTCCTTCGGCGTCGCGGCCGAGGCGGCGCCGAGTGCGCCGATGGTCGCGGGTGCTGTTCCCGCTCCGACAAGCGCAGCACCTGCGCAGCCTGCAGCGGTGCCCAACACGGCATCGGCTTCAGTGGTCGCGCCAAGCGCACCCGCTGGTGGTCGCGTTGTGGAGCGCTCGGAATCGCTTTCGCGCAGCCGTCGACTCGGCGGCGGCGACGCGGGCGGTGTTCCCGGTGGCATGATCGGTGGAGGCGGTGGCGGCTCCCAGGGCGCTGCTGGTGGATTCGGCGGCGGCGCCAAGGGCAAGATGGAGTCGATGGCGTCGCGCCCAGCGAAGCCTGCAGCACCCGCCTCGCGTGATCAGGCCGACACGAGCCGCTCCTCGACAGGTGGACTTCGCGAACCCGCAGCGGGCACGGCGGCACCGGCCGATCGCGGCATGGCGCGGGAACTGGAATCGGCCAAGCGCAGCAAGGACGCACTGACCGATGCCAAGAAGGATGCTCAGGTCGATGCACCTCGCCGTGCGCCCGGCGAGCCTCGCGATGCATCCCATGGCAGCGAATCCAAGGAAGAGCCCTCGGCACCTGTTGCACCTGCTGAAGATCCCGTCATCGTGCTCTACGACGTGCGTGATCTGGTGGGCCTGGGTGCCGATCAGGCGATCGTCACGCAGGCGAGCGAGCGCTTGGTGCGCGAGTTGCAGAAGCTCACGGGCCGTGAACTCTGGACGGACCAAGGTGGTCGCAGTGCGGCATGGTCGGCGCAGGATGGCCTGCTCAGGATCGAAGCCTGGCCGAGCCTGCAGCGCATGATCGACGGCACCCTGCGCACACGCCGTGCGGCGATGAGTGCAACGGGCGGGATCGATCGTGACCTCGTCCCGGCCGAGTCGGGCGCGGCGATCATGGCCATGCGTGCGCGTGTTGCGCGCCCGCTCACGACCCCTGAGCTCGATCGCGCATGGGACCTGTTGGGCGCGGAGCTCTTCCGTGCAGCGCTCTTGGGTGCACCACCGTCAGCATCGTCGAGCACGATGCCCGATGGCTCGGTCTGGGTCTCGATCGCGGTGACCGAGAACTCCGCACTCGGCGCACTCGCAGCGCGGCTCTCAGAGCCGGGCATCAACGAGGCTGCGCGCGTGGTGGTCGGTCGGGCACTCCCGGCCCGACTCGCGGAACTCGTGCAGGAGCCTGCGATCACGGCGGTCAACACGATTCCTGCGCCGTGATTCCAAGGACTCCGCCGCTGTGGACAACCTTGCAGGATGCCCCTCCGCACGGGCGGCCTTCGTACCGTTCCTGCATGGCCGCTGCCTTCACGTCACGGATCGCGTGGGGCGCTGCACAGCGGGTCTGGGGAACGGTGCGCGAGGCCCTTGCGGTCGTTCTGCCTCCGTCCCTGGCCATCGGTGCAGTGGGCTTCGTCGTGGCGGTCGTCGGCGCGCCAAGTGGCGCAGCGGTGCTGGATGCATCGCTCCCTGCAGGGACTGCAGGGCCGACTGACCCCGCCATGCTGCGCGCGCCTGCTCCGCAGTCGGCGCCAGGCGTACCCATCCTCTCGCAGATTCCCATCGTGCCAGCCAAGGTTGGTGTGCTGATCTTCTCGAAGACTGCAGGCTTCCGGCACGACAGCATCGAGACCGGCGTCGCCGCGATGAAGGAGTTCCTCGCCCCGACCTACCTCGTCGAGGCCACCGAGGATTCGGCTGCGTTCACGCCTGCGAACCTCGAGCGATTCCGCGTGGTCGTCTTCCTGAACACCACGGGCGATGTCCTGGACGATGCGCAGCAGCAGGCCTTCGAGCGCTTCATCGAGGGCGGCGGCGGCTACGTCGGCGTGCATGCAGCCAGCGACACCGAGTACGACTGGCCGTGGTACGGCCGGCTCGTCGGTGCGTACTTCAAGACCCATCCTGCGATCCAGGAAGCGGTCGTGCGCAACGAGTCGAAGGATCATCCGAGCATGGCGGGCTGGCCTGCAGAGCTCAAGCGCACCGACGAGTGGTACGTCTACCGCTCGAATCCGCGCTCGGTGAAGGGCATGATGATCCTGGCGAGCCTCGATGAGTCGAGCTACACCGGCGGCGGCATGGATGGCGATCATCCGACGACCTGGTGCCACGAGGTCGGCAAGGGGCGCGCCTGGTACACCGGCGGTGGCCACACCAAGGAATCGTTCGCCGAGCCGCTCTTTCGCAGTCATCTCAAGGGTGGCGTGGAGTGGGCAGGCCGTCGCGCGGGTGCATCGGATGCCGTGCCACCCGCCGCGCAGCCCGCACCCGCTCGCTGAGTCGGGTGCATCCCGCACTGCATGGGCTGCGAAGTGCGTGCTCCAAAGGAGTCACCCATGAAGCTCGCGATCGTCTACCACAGCAAGTTCGGTCACACGAAGGTCGTCGCCGAGTGCATCCATGCGGGCGCAGCCGGCGTCGAGGGCATCGATGCCGTGCTCGTGCCGACCAGTGACCTGCCGGCGCACGGCGATCACGAGAAGGATGCCGGCTGGAAGCACCTGCACGAGGCCACGGCGATCATCTTCGGTTGCCCGACCTTCATGGGCACCGTGACGGCGGACTTCAAGCAGTTCATGGATCACACCGGCGGCATCTGGCACCGCCAAGGTTGGCGCGACAAGCTCGCCGCTGGCTTCACCAACAGCGCAAGCCTCTCGGGCGACAAGCTCCATTGCCTCGATGCGATCATGACCTTTGCGTGCCAGCACAGCATGGTGTGGGTCAGCCAGGGGATCTTCCCCAGCGGCAGCGGCGACACGCGCATCAATCGCATCGGTTCATGGACGGGCATGATGGCGCAGTCCGATGGCGACAAGGGGCCTGATCTCACGCCGCCGGTCGGCGACCGCGACACGGCACGTCTTTTCGGTGCCCGCATCGCGAAGGCTGCGTTGCGCTGGGGCCGTGGCTGATCGATCGATGACATGCGTGCCAAGGGCGGGCAACGTCCGGAACCCGAATGGCTAGCGCTGTGGGGTGGTGACCGTTTCGCATCGAGCCAAGGCCGCGCGCGCGGCCGACAGCGCTGCATCAATCGCCGGACCACTGCCTGCCATGCGTTCGCCGCGCTCGATCGCTTCGAGCAGGATCGGCCGCGCGGCATCGCACGCTCCATCCTGGGCAAGCCAGTCACCAAGCGTCGCCGTGCAGACCATCGTCGATGCATCGCCGATCGGGTTCGCGGCGCGGCGCACGTCGAGCGCACCGCGCTGCAGCGCCAATGACTGGGCACGATCGCCGCGTGCGCGCTCGATGCGCGCTCCAAGCTCAAGGCTGGCGGCCACGTCGAGCGGCCTGCGGCCGTCGAGCCTGCGACCATCGATCGCCAGCACGGCATGTTCGCGCGCCCGGTCGAGCGTCGCTCCCTGCAGCAGCATGAGCTCGGCGATCCGGTGGTGGATGCTGGTGACGAGCTGGTGCGAGGCTCCGAAGCGACGCGTGCTGATCTCGAGCGCGCGCTCGTAGTTGGGCAGCGCGCCCATCGTGTCGCCGCTCTTGGCTTGCAGCAGCGCCAACTGGCTCAGTGCGCGACCCGCGCGCCAGTCATCAGGCCGACCTGCCGCGGCGAGCACACGAGCGACCTCGGCGAAGCGTTCCATGGCCTCGGTCGCCCGGCCGGAGCGCAGCAGCGTGTTGGCCCGAGTCATCAAGACGGCCACATGTGCGTCGCTCCCCTGCCGCCCGGCGTCCTTGAGCATCGCGATCGACCGATCGCCAAGGTCATCGCTTCGTGCGAGGTCGCCGGAACGTTCCTCGACGGCACTCACCATCTGCATCGTGTCGGCGAGCGCGTCGGTGGACGATGGATCGTTCGCCTCACGCAGCGCAAGGCTCTCGACGAAGGCCTCGCGCGAGCCTGGCACATCCTGCAACAGCCAGCGCGCTCGCCCGAGCTGATGCAACGATGCCGCCAGGTCGATGCTGGCTCGCGCGCGCTCGGCATCATCGCCGGCAGCCGCGACCTGCTGCCGATGCACGGCGATCGCCGCGTCGAGGTTGCGGCGCGCGGCCTCGAAATCCTGATTCGCCAGATGTACGACCGCGACCGTGTCGCGCACGCTCGTGAGGGCGTCCAGATCCTCGGCGAGATCGGCTTGCGCGTTCCACTCGATCCGCTCGAGCAGCGCCGGGATCGTGATCGCCGCGTCATTCGATGCAGCAAGGGCGTCCGCAGCGCGCAGGCTGGCCAGGAACGTGCCCAGCGTGCGTTCAGCTCGATCACGACTCGCCACCGCAGTAGCTTCGGCGTGGCGCGCCTGCTGCCAGAGCACCCCCATGACGACGGCTGCACCAAGGGTGCCCAGCGCAACCACACCCAGGCCAGCGACCGTTCGTGGATGCTTGCGGGCCAGGCACCGCGCGCGATAGCGCATGGTGGTCGCCACAGCGCTCACAGGATCATGCTCGAGCCACGCGCGCAAGTCGGCGGCAAGCGCAGCGGCGCTGGCGTAGCGCTGCTCAGGATCTCGATCGAGGCACTTCGCGCAGATCGCCTCAAGATCACCGGCGATGGTGAGCGCATGGGCGCGCTCGGTCGATGCGCGGCGAGTGGCTTCCATCGATCGCAGCATCGGTTGCTCGGTGCCCAGCGCTGTCCACTGCGCACTCACCGCAGGCAGCGATCGAGTGGACACGCGTTCCGCATCCAGCATGCGATCGCCGCTCGGCAGCCAGGGCAACACACCCGTCAGCTGCTGGAAGAGCATCACGCCCAGCGCCCAGACATCGGTCCGCGTGTCGATGTCATGTGACGCCCGGAGCTGTTCGGGGCTCATGAACGCCGGTGTCCCATGCACATCGTCCGAGCCTTCGAGCGCATCATCGACGAAAGCCGCCACACCGAAGTCGATGACCTTGGTGCGCAGGCCACGATCGCTCTCCTCGAGCAGCACGTTGGCCGGCTTCAGGTCCCGGTGCACGATGCCCTTGGTGTGCGCATGCTGCACCGCATCGCACACGCTCGCCAGGAGCGCGATGCGGCGCTCCAGGGGCAAGCGCAGATCATTGGCAGCATCATCGAAGGGTCGGCCCTCCACGAACTCCATCGCCATGAACGGCAGGCCGCCCGGCAGCACACCCGCGTCGAGCACAGTGGCGATGCCGGGGTGGCGCATGGTGGCCAGCGACTGGGCCTCGTGCTGGAACCGTGTATCGCGTTCCGTGGACCGCATCGAGGGATTCGGGATCTTGAGCGCCACGCGTCGATGCACCGGGGCGAGCTGCTCGGCCTCGAAGACAGCACCGAAGCCACCGATGCCACGCAGCGACACGATTCGGTAACGACCGCGCTCGGTGCCCACGAGCGCGTGAGCCCATGCAAGGTCATCGTGCACGATCGTTGGGTCGATCGTGGTCATGCCGCCGGTCGGGGCGTCGGGATGCATGGACGCCATGCTAGGTCCGCCCGGGCAGCGCTCAGGTGCCCCACGACGAAAGCAGCAAGGCGAGGTCGTTTCCATCGACGCTGCCATCGCCGTTGATGTCCGGGCTTGGCGCGGTCTCGATGCACACGCGCATCGCGCCACCCACGCAGGTGCTGTCCCACATGACGGCACAACAGTACGGATCGATGGCGCAGACGGCGCTGCAGCAGTCGCCTGCATTGCAGAAGGGCGTGTCGTGCGGGCTGAAGCAGGAGCCGGCACGCTCATCACCACAGGCCGACATGGCGGCGCACTCGATGAAGAGCTCGCCCATCACGGCTGCAGGCAGCGTGCTCGAGGTCATCTTGACGCCGATCGCCAGGAGCACGCTGTCTCCTGAACGGACCGGGAAGGCGGACATGGCTTGACCGGCAGGCGTTGCGGCGGCATCGCAGCCGACTGGAATCCGCTGGTCGCAGCAGCCCAGCCACGCAGCGATGGCCAAGGGATGATTGGTCGGCGACGTCGGCTGCACGCCGACGGTGAGTTGCCCATCACAGGTCGCCGTGTAGCGAACCCAGATGGTGCGCGTCATGCCGGCGACGCCGGGCTCGCAACCCGTCGGCAGTGTCTCCGGCGCCGTGCTGCCGCCCGTGAGATCGAACGCACTCACGCCATCGAGCGCGCGGCCGGCGTCGGAGCAGATCGCTGCGACCTTCGGCGTGATGCCGTTGACGGTCATGCTGTAGGAACCCGTGGCCGTGCCGACGGGTGTCGTCCATTCAGCCAGCGAGGCGCCCGCCAGAAGCGGGAACTGCGTGCCCAACCCGTCGGCAGGGAAGGCGAAGAGGTCGACGAGGGAAAAGCCCCCGCTGCCCGCGCTCACCCAACCACGCGGGATCGCGGGCGAGCCGGTGATGGCGAGGTAGTACGTGCCGGCAGCGAGCCCAGGAATCGCCTTCAGCTCCGAGCCGTTCAGGCCCGGCGTGCGCCGATGGTTCGCGGCGACCGGAATGGCCAGTGGGCTGCACGACGTGCCTTCCTTGCGGAAGAGGAAGAGCCGCGAATCGAACTCGGGGCCAGTGACGACGGTGAAGGTCGCGGGGCTCGTGATGTCGATCTCATACAGGTCGACCACATCGAGCCCGGCGAGGCCATCGGTGAACGGCCACGTGGCGGAGGTCGATCCATTGACCCGGTTGACCGTGCCCACGCCGGTGGCGCGCAGGCCCTGGCTCGTGGTCGGGACGGAACCAGCGTCAGGGTCTTCCTGCCACGTCGGTCCGACATCGGCAGCCACGGACGGCGCGAGCAGGGCGATCGAGAGAACAGCCAAGATGGTCATGCGCATGAAGTGGTCCTTGACCGGAGCACACGACCCGCCGGGTTGCCAAGTGTGTCCGATCCTGCCGGGAACGGAAGCAGGAATCCGCGTGGTTTCAGCGAGTTTCCGTGGTGGCGCCGCTCGGCTTGATGCGCGCCAGGTCTGCCTGAGCCTGCTCAAGGACCGACTTGGATGGCTCGCCTTCCCGCGTGGCGGCGCTGATCGCCTCGAGAAGCAGCGGCTCGGCATCCTTCGCAAGGTCCTGCATGACCAAGAGATGGCCGAGCCGGCCGACCGCCGCGGTGGTGTCGGGGCTGCCCTGCGGCATCGCCGTGCGCAGGACCTCGACGGCATCGCGCTGCGATCGCGTGGCAGCGGCCACGTCCGAACGGGCCTCGTCGATCCTCGAGAGCAGCACCATGGTCTTGGCCGTGTTGACGGGGTTCTTGCCGTTGGCCTTGCGCCCAGCCAGCGCGCGCCGAGCCATCTCGCGCGCCTCGTCGAGGTTGGTGCCCAGCTTGAGCATCGTGTCGGCCAGGTCGTGCTTGGCTGCCGTCACGAGGGGATCACTCTCGCCGAAGCGGGCCTCCATCAGGCGCACGGAGCGCTGCAGATTGGGAAGTGCCGCAGCCAGTTCGCCACGCTCAAGCTGGATGACCGACAGCTGGCGCAGCGCGCGGCCGACGCGCCAGTCATCAGGCCCCGAAACCTTGGCGAAGATCGCGGCGACGCGGCTGAAGGCAAGGGCGGCATCCTCCGTTCGGCGCAGGTTCTGCAACTGCATGGCACGGGCGAACAAGGCTGTGCCGAACGGATCGCTCTCCTCCCCGAACGCCTTGCGCAGCGTGTCCAGCGCCACGGTCGCGTTGCGGTCGGCATCGTCGATCTTCTTCAGCTGCACCTGCGCCGCGGCGAGCATCGCGCGGGCCTCGGCACGCTCACGGACCTCGGACGGTGCGAGCTCATCAAGCCCCGTGACGGCGAGGGCGAATCCCTCCTCGCTCGCCTCGTACTGCTTCAGGAAGAACTGCGCGCGCGCGATGTTGCGGCGCGTCCGGATCACCTCGAGCGCACTCGTCGGCGACGGATCCGATGCCTGCAGCGCGGTGCGGACCTCGAGCGCCTCCTTCAGGTTGCGCGCGGCAGGCTCGTAGTCGCTGAACGCCAGATACAGCTGGCCCACCGTGTCGTAGAGCTCGGCGGCGACCTGCGGGTCATCCTTCAGTTCCGTGGTCACAGCCTTTTCCACGCGTGCCAGCAGGTCCTTGATCGTCAGCGCGACCTGGTCGCCGGCTCCCTGGCTGTCGGCTGAGCGCAGCGCGAGCAGGAAGGTGCTCAGCGTCTGCCGCGCGCGCTGTTCCTGCGTGACGGCCGTGCGCCAGAGGAAGGCCATGGCGACCGACGACGCCACGATCATGCAGATCCCCAGCATGGCCGCAGCGACTGCGACCTTGTGCTTGGCGACGAGCTTGCGGATCCGGTACGCGGTGCCGGGCGGGCCCGCACTCACCGGATCGCCGGCGAGCCATGCACGCAGGTCATCGCCGAGCGCGCTCGCACTCTGGTAGCGCACCTCGCGGTCCTTCTCGAGGGCCTTGAAGATGATGCGCTCGAGGTCCCCTCGCAGCGCCTTGGCCAGCGATCCCGGATCGGTGCCGCGAGCATGCGCGATCGTGTTCGCGCGGCCAAGGTCATCGCGCTCGACCTGCCTGATGCGCTGCTGCGGCGACGGAGGCCGGTACTCGCGCACGACGCGGCTGAGTTCGCTCACGCCCACGCCCTGCAGCGTCTTCTGGTCCAGCGGCAGCCAGCCCGTGAGCAATTCGTACACGATCACGCCGAGCGTGTAGACGTCGCTGCGCGTGTCGATGTCCGCCTTGCCGTCAGCTTGCTCCGGGCTCATGTACGCCGGCGTGCCCACGAAGTGGCCGAACTGCGTCTCGAAGCTGCGCGAGTGCAGCGTGGTGTTGACGGCCTTGGCGATCCCGAAGTCGATGACCTTCACGTGGAAGGTCTCGGCATCGCGGTAGACCAGGATGTTCCCGGGCTTGAGGTCGCGGTGCACGACGCCCTTGGTGTGCGCGTGCTGGATCGCGTCGCACACCTGGAGGAAGAGCCGCGCGCGCGCGCGCAGGTCCAGGCGCTCGGCATCGGCGAACTCATCGAAGGGCTTGCCCGGCACGAACTCCATCGCGAAGAAGGGCTTGCCGTCCGGCAGCGCCCCGGCATCCCAGACCTTGGCGACGCCCGGGTGGTTCATCACCGCCATCGCCTGCCGCTCGGCCTCGAACCGAGCCACCAGGTCCTCGCGGTCGCTGCCGGAGCGCATGACCTTCAGGGCGACCTTGCGGCGCACGGGCTCGACCTGCTCCGCCAGGTACACCGCACCGAAGCCGCCTTCGCCGAGCAGTTGCAGGATCTGGTAGCGACCGACCGTCTGGCCGACCATCGATTCCGCGGCGCGCTTGCGCGGGGCTGCGGGTGCATCGTTCCAGCCGCCGGCCGGCGGCGGTTGCGTGGCGCCGGCATCGGGTGCGCTTGGTGGCGTGGTGGCGCCGAAGTCAGGACCGCGCTGCTCGCCGGGATCCGAGCTGTCGATGGTTCGATCGTCGACGGAAGCGCTCACGACCGCATCGTACGGTCGCCCGCAGGATCAGCTGCCCCACTGCGACAGGAGCAGCGCAAGATCATTGCCATCGATGATGCCGTCGCCGTTGATGTCGGCATCGGGGGCTGACGGCGTGCACGAGATGATCAGCGTGCCGGGCCCGACCACAGGGAACTGCGTGCTGCTCGCGGGCTTCAACGGTCCGTACGCGACGTAATAGGTCAGGCACGAGTCGCTGGCGAAGGTGAGTTCGCCGGCCGTGCCGAAGGTGTCGCTGCAGGCGATGGGGGTGAGCGATCCACACGCGCCGGTGTAGACGACGAATCCATAGGCGGCCGTGCCGGAGATCGAAGGCTGGACCCGGACGGTCGTCGAGCCAGTGCACGCATCGAGCCTGAACCAGGTCGGGCTGCGGATGGTCGCGGCCACACCGCAGATGTTGTTGAGGCCGATGTTGTTCTCGCTGCCCTCGGCCTGGTTGTCGACGGTGCTGTAGGCGTAGGTCCCGTCGCCAAGGACCAGTGCATCGTCGCAGGTTGCCGGGCGCGTCAGCCGTACGCCTCCGATGATGTTGATCGTGTAGGCACCGGCAGCGGTCGACGAACCAGTCCAGTCGCAGAGTTCTCCCGCGTCCACTGGCTGAAGGATCGCGGTGGACGACGTGAAGTTGAACTGCGGCGTGGGCTGCAAGGCGCGCGGGCAGGTCGTGGAGACGGTGCCGTTGTTGGTGACGGCGAGGTAGTGCGCACCCGCAGTGAGCCCCGGGATGAGCACCGCCGAGCCCGACGTGTTGTGCAGGCGCGACCAGTTGGCGAGCGTGGAAACGTTGTCGTTGGCGGCCAGCGGAATGGCATCGATGCTCCCGTCCGCGTTGACGACCTTCTTGAAGAGGAAGAGCCGCGTGTTGAAGGACGACCCCTGCGTGGTCACGTCGAACTGCGTGGGGCTGACGACGAAGATCTCGTACAGATCGACCGAATCCGGCAGCGTTCCCACGAGCGAGGTGGTGCCGGTCGAGCCGCTGATGCTGGTGACCGTGCCGCCGCTGGAATCGCTCGCCGCGACGGTCTTGGTCCGCATGGCGGTCGAGGGACTCGACCCGGCCTTGTCCGTGCTTCCTTCGCCCCATATGGGACCCGCCAGGTCGCCGTCATCGGCGATGGCGATCGGTCCAAGCATGGCAGCAAAGGTCAAGGCGACGACAAGGATTCGATGTGTCATGGACAGTTCCAGATGGCCAGGGAGCGTCACGTGCCCCATTGCGAGAGCAGGATCGCCAGGTCGCCGCCATCGATGACGCCGTTGCCATCGAGGTCGGGATCGTTCGGTGGGCAGGCCGGCGGCGGCGCGCAGGAGGTGTAGGCCTGCGTCACGCAGAGGTTGTCCCAGCTTGAGTTGCAGCAGAAGGGATCGATCGCGCACACCGCGCTGCAGCACGAGGCTGAATCGCAGTTTGGGCTGCCATGCGTGGTGAAGCACGAACCCGCAGCAGCCTCACCGCAACTCGGCGGGCTCGGTGCACAACTGATGAAGATCGTGCCCGCGCTGGTGATCACGCCACCTGCCGGGAGGTTCGTCCACGGACCGAACGCGATCAGGTAGTCCTCGCATGGATCGGCGGTGAACGTGGCGATGGCGCCGTTGCCGCCGCCGCTGCACGCCACCGGGTTACCGCACGCCACCGGCTCAAGGTCGCCGCACGAGCCTCGGTAGACCACGAAGTTGTATTCGGCGCTCGTGGTCGAGGGGCAGATGCTCACTTGAACCGTGCCGTCGCACGCACCAAGCCTGAACCAGTTCGGGCTGGCCAGCCAGGAGTTGCCGTAGCCACAGTTGGCACCGAACCCGATGCGCCGCGATTCCGCATCGCTGGTCACGCCGACATTGGCGAACGAGTAGGTGCCCGAACCGAGCACGATCGCGCTTGAGCACGTCGATGAGCGGCTCACGACAGCCCCAGTGATGTTGATCTGGTAGTCCCCGCCTTGACCGATGTTCACCCAGTCGCAGAGTGTCCAGCTGGACTGGCTCGCCGATGGGTACACCACGATCTTCGACCCCGGCGTGTAGGTGTAGAGCGGCGCGTACGACGGTTCGCCGCGGCACGCGATCGGCAGGCCGCCGGTCTTCGTGATGCCGATGTAGTGGATCCCCGTACCGAGCCCGACGATCGCGCCGGTCGAGCCGCCGATCTGCGACCAGGTGTCGACGTCGTTCACGTTGTCGTTCATCACTACAGGCTGAGCCTGGGGCACGCCGTTGTTGTCGAGCACCCGGCGGAAGAGGAAGATCGCCGTGTCGAAGGTCGAACCGTTGGTGCTGGCGGCGAAGTTGGCCGGGTTGGTGATGTTGATCTCGTACAGGTCGACCAGGTCGGCCTGGAGCAGCGAGGTCGTCGAGGTTCGCCCGCTGATCCTGGTCAGCGTGCTGCCTGATGCGGGCGCCAACGGGGAAGCGACCTGCTGTGAGGTCTCGATCGTCGCCCCAGCATCCTTGGTGCCCCCTGATCCATTGCTCTCCGGACCCTCGCCCCAGATGGGGCCGGCGAGTTCGCCATCCTGCGCGAGCGCAGGGAGGACACAGAGCATGGCAACGATGAGAGCGGCACAACGCATGAGGCCTCCACGGGAATGACACCACCCTGGGGCCACAAGCCGCGGGGGGGTGGCCAGAGTGTCACCGCGGAACGGCTCGATTCAAATGGCCAACCCCTGAATATGCGTGAATAAACAGACCCGAACGTCCCGTCACGAACCCCAACTGGTCAGGAGCAGGGCCAGGTCGTCGCCGCTCACGATGCCATCACCATTGATATCGGCGCTTGCGGGGCAGACGGGCGTGGCTGCGCACTGGATCACGATGGCGCCCGGGCTTGTCACCACGCTTGCCGGTGACGTGAAGGCCAGCGGACCGAAGGCCACGTACAGGTCGTCGCACTGTTCCACCGTGAACGTGCCTTCTGCGCCGCGGGCGCATCCTGAAGCCGACGCCGAGGAACCGCAGCCGATGGGCTCGAGGTTGCCGCAGGAGCCGCGGTAGAGCACGAAGCCGTAGAAGTTCGCTGTGGAGCTCGTCGGGCAGATGCGCACCGTGAGGGCGCCGTTGCAGGGTGCCACTCGGAACCACGTCGGGTTCGCGAGCCAGCCCCCACTGATCCCGCACATGTTGAAGAGGCCGATGCGGCGGTCCTCCGAGTCCTCAGCCGTGCCGGCATTGCCGAAGGAGTAGGTGCCTTGGCCGAGGACCGGTGCTGAGACGCAGGTGGAGCTGCGTGGCACGGTGACGCCGCCGACGAGATTGATCGTGTACTCGCCGCCGGCTGCAGCGAAATTCCACTCACAGAGCTTCAAGATGCCTTGATTACCCGTCGGCAGCACGAGTTGCGTCGAGCCAGCGGTGTAGGTGAAGAGAGCTCCATACAAGGGGTCGATGCCGCACCGCAGCGGCACCGCACCGCTCTTGGCCACACCGAGGTAGTAGGTGCCCGCCGTCAAGTTGGGGATCGATGATCCGCCGGTCGTGGTCACGGTGTTCTTGATCTGGGAGTAGCCGCTGGTGTTTCCAGTCACGGCGGCGTTGTCGTTCATCGCAACGGGGTACGCCTCGGGCACGCCGAAGACGTTGATCGACTTGCGGAAGAGGAAGAGCACCGTATCGAACGATGAACCGTTGGTGTTGACCTCGAAGGTCGTTGGTGACGAGATGCGGATCTCGTACAGGTCGACCGTGTCGGTCGCCAGGAGCGCCGTCGATGAAGAGGTCCGGCCGTTGATCTTGGTCGCGGTCGAGCCGCCGCTGTCGGAGCTCGGGCTGGCGACCTTCTGCGCCGTGGTGGGTTCGGTCCCCGCATCGGCACTGCCGCCGGAGCCGGTCTCCGACGGTCCCTCGCCCCAGATGGGCCCCGACAGGCCGCCATCTTGGGCGATGACCGCCGAGCTGACGGAGAGTGCGACGACGAGCGACAACAATCGGTGCATGGGTGCCTCCTGAATGAGCAGACCGCCCTAATGATCGGGTGTGGGAGCGTCGGCCCAAAGCGAAGTGGACGAAATCCGGTGATTTGGGCAATAGTCCAGATGGGCCAGCCGCGCCAACCGGGGGTGCGGGCAGCTGAGCGACGCGTGTTATCGCCCCGCTGCCCGGTCGATCCATGTATTCCAAAGGTGCAGCGCGCGCTGGGTGGCAGCGTGCAAGCTGCTGTACTCGGCCTGCTTGGCCGAGCCGCTGACCAGAGGATCCACGGCCGAGCGCCCGAGCTCCGTGTTGCAGGCTGTGCACTGGAACCGGGCTTGCGCGAGCGTGAAGCGCTTCCACTGGACTGGCCCGAGTCGGACCCGACGTGTGCAGCCGGGGCAGACCAGTTCGGTGCCGGGCTTGCGCTGCACGCTGTCGTAGTCATGACAGCGCTCTGCCGGCAGGCCGAGCTGGCGCATGAGCCGCTGCCAGCGATGATCGTGGTGGCACGAGCGCCGATGATGGAGGTCGCACGCGACGTGGGCCACCTCGTGCGCGATGGTGCTGTCGAAGCGCTCAAGGCCCTCGTGGCGGAACATGTGGAACGAGAGCTTGATGTGACGGCGGGCGGGCATGGCCAGGCCGGCGGTGGTGCGCAGGCGAGTGCTCAATTCGACGCTCGGTTCCGGACCGATCGGCTTGCCCAGGGCCTGTTCGCACGCACGCCACCAGTGGCTGACGCGCTGCTGCGCCAGGCGTTCCCAATCGGCACGGAGGATGGGGACGGCTCGACCCGCCATGCCTTCCGGAACGGATGAAACGTCACCTCGTGACACGGCTGGAGTCTAGGAGCGACGATCGCGACGGTCGAACGGAGATTCTCCGGCGAAGGCTTGCAGTCACGCGCGGGATCACTAGCCTCGCGCCATGGCCCTCAAGACGGCGAAGCTCTCGGCACTCCGGAAAGCGCTCCTGGATGCCCGAGACCTGGGCAAGCACCGCTCGATGGCCGAGCTGCAGGTGGAGCTCGGCCTGAGTCGGCGCACGATCGTGCGGTACCTCAATGACCTGCGCGCGCAAGGCGACCACGTGAAGATGGTGCGTGGCAAGGGCTGGACCATGATCAAGCCGCGACGCGACGGCACGCTCGAGTCACAGATCCCGGAGCAGCTCCTGGTCGTGCTGCGCAAGCTCGGCTGGGCGCTGCGAGGCACGCCGTGGCATGAGGAAATGGAAGCGCTCTTCGGCGCGGAGCTCAAGCGCGTGAAGACGGTCGCCAGGCACGGCATGCATGGTGGCGCCATGGCTGAGGCCGTGCGGTTGAACAAGGTGCTCTTCATCGCCGACTTCGCGCCGGGCGTGCGCAGCGAAGGCGCAGCCGAGGAATGGACCGACGAGGATGACGATGATGACGCGCTCGATGCAGGTTCGTCGAGCGCCCTGCGCCGTTCGCTCGATGAGTCGATCCTGCGGCAGTCGGCATGGAACGATGTGTCCGCTGCAGTCTGGCGCGATGCGCTCGTGGCGGCGCGCGAGAGCAAGCCGCTGGTGGTCGAGTACCTGAATGCCAGCAAGGGCAAGCTCGATCAGCAGCAGGTGGTGCTGCCCTTGGGGATCGTGCTGCGGCCCGGTGGTGCGTACCTGCTCGTGCACAAGATCGGCAACCTCCGCGATCCCGACGTCGAGTCGGGCGCGGCGGCGCAGTGGAGCGAGTCATTGCGCAAGCGGCCAGTGCTGCGTTCGTTCGCCATGCAGCGCATCCTGTCAGTCCACGTGCTCGATGGCACGTTCCGCGTGCCCGACGGACTTTCGCTGCGCGAACTCGTCAAGGCTTCGGTGGGTGGCTTCGTGCAGCAAGGGCCGACCGAGGCCGTCGAGCTCGAGTACGACGCGATCGACCTGACGCTTGCGGTTGGCGAACTGTGGCACCCTGACCAGCAGGTCACCCTGACGGGCCAGGGTACGGGGATGACCGTGCGTGTGCGCTTTCGCACCAGCAGCAAGATCGAGGTCATGCGGCGCGTGCAGGCGCTGGGCGGCAAGGTGCGCCTGATCAAGCCGCTGGCGTGGCGCCAGGAGATTGCCCGCAGCGCGCGCATGCTGGCCAAGGGGCACGAGCGATGAATGCGGCAGCATGGCGCCCTGGCTGCACGCGTGCCTGCCCGATGTCGCGCGTTACACGGCCAAGCGCTTGGCGGTGAGTTCAGCGAGGCACTGAAGGTGTGCGAAGTTGATGTCAGCCACTGGGATGCTGGCTGCCTCGAGTTCGGCCGTGACGATCGTGCGCAGCGAACGGATGCCGCGCGAGAGCAGTTGGCGAACCGACTCGGGCGTGCGGCCCATGATGGTGCCGATCTGCGGTGCTGCGCGGCCGTCGAGCGAAAGCGAGAGCGCCTGGCGGCAATCCGGGGAGAGAAGATCGATACCACGCGTGAGGACGCGGACGAGCAGCACATGATGTGCTGGGTCGATCATGTTGGCGCCGGGTGCGGCGGTGCGTGGATCGGGCAGGATCTCCACCACGGGGATGGCAGTGCCCTGGTCATCGATCATGGGAGCGGCCTCGGCACGGAGCTTGGCGGCGCGACGGGCATCGATGAGGTTCGTGCGGATCGACTGCTTGAGGTAGGACTCCATGGCGGGGACGGTCGCGAAGCGCAGGCCCTGCTCACCATCGCGGCGCAGACGCCCCGCGATGCGGTCGAGCACGCGCTCGACGATGTGATGGCGCAGCTGCGTGGCCGTGGGGCAGCTCAGGACCACCATGTGATGGACGGCTTCCTGCGCGAACGTGTAGAGATCGAGCAGGCTGAGCGAGCCGGCCGAGGCGAGGCTGGCCTGTGCCGCGGTCCGGGCGCGATCGGCGCGGATCGAATCGGTGGCGAGCGACATCGAGCGCCGCGCGGTGCGGCGGGTGCGGTGGTTCGACATGTGGGCTTTCCTCCAGCTGAGGGGTTGAACGACGCGTCCTCAAACTCTTTCCCCTGAGGGGACTTGAGTGTGACATTGAGTGACACAGTGAGCGACACCAGCGTCGGCTGCCCCGCTATGCGACATCACCCTCCGGCTCGGCCAGGTGCTGGCGCTCGCTTGTTCGTGCCGAGGAGGCATCGGCGAAGTCGTGCTCGCCGCACATGTACAGACGAACGACCTCCACGGCCGCGAGGTACATGGCGCCCTCGCGGGGTGAGAGGCCCGGTTGCCCGTGTCGGCCTGCCAGGAACGCCCCCCGGAACGTGGCGATCATGCGCAGGGCGAGTGTGACGCGGGTCGGAAGAGAGATTGTGGGTCGAAAGAGTGGGCTCAGTGACATCGATCCTCGGGGTGAGTGGTGCGTGGTGAACGGCTCAGAGCGGGTTCCAACGGGGTTCCGCGCCAACCGTGACAGATCTCGTGACAGGACAGACGACCGCCCAGACGACAAGGCTGACGACAAGGCTGACGACAGGGCAGACGACAGGGCAGACGACAGCCCAAACAAAAGGGGCTGACGACAGGGCAGATGGCGAGAACCCCCGCCGGGCAAGAAGCCCAGTGGCTGGATCCCGATCGGCCCTGCATAGAAGGGGCGCCGCGGGCCATCCTGACTGGAAAGTGCCAG
>Ga0172367_10004090_pt1 | contig 18397 bp, 16 predicted proteins | sample Lak10m_FD_114542 | JGI IMG/M metagenome (GOLD analysis project Ga0172367, IMG submission 114542) | Freshwater microbial communities from Kabuno Bay, South-Kivu, Congo - kab_022012_10m | ecosystem: Environmental > Aquatic > Freshwater > Lake | place: Democratic Republic of the Congo: South-Kivu...
AGATTATTATCTATATTTGATAAATCATCAAGATTATTATCTATATTTGATAAATCATCAAGATTATTATCTATATTTGATAAATCATCAAGATTATTATCTATATTTGATAAATTATCAATATTTTTATCTATATTTGATAAATCATTAAGATTATTATCTATATTTGATAAATCATCAAGATTATTATCTATATTTGGAGATAATAAAGAAATTAATTGAGATTTATTTTTAGATTTATATTTATTAAAATTATTTAATTCACATAATTTTAATAATTCTTTTTTAGATAATTTATTTAAATCAATCATAATTATTTATATATATATTTAATTTAATATCATTTTTTAATTAAAATAATTATTATATTTAGATAAATGAATTGTCCTCCTGATAAAATATTAAATCCAAAAACTAATAGATGTGTATCTAAAACATCAGCATTAGGAAAAAAACTTCTTAAAAAAATAGAAGAAGAAGAAAATGATAAAGAAATAGAAGATAATAAAGATTTAAAAAAATCTATTATAAAACATTTGAAAACAATAAGAGATTATGAAGAAATGAATAAAAATAGATTTAAAACATTAGCATATTCAAAAGTTTTAAATCAATTATATAATTATAAAGAACCAATAAAAGATTATGATGATTTTAAAAAAAATATACAAACAGGAGATAGAATAGCATTAAAAGTAAAACAATTAATAGATGAAGGTGTAATAAAATATGAAGAAGAGAAAATTAAAAAAGATGCTAATTTTAAATTTCAATTAGAATTAAAAAAGATATATGGTATAGGTGATGCGAAAATAAATGAATTAATTAAAAAAGGAATAAAAACTATAGATGATTTAACTAAAAATAAACATTTATTAAATGAAAAACAAATATTAGGTCTTCAATATTATAAAGATTTAGAACAAAGAATACCTTTAGATGAATATGAAAAACATAAAAATATATTAGAAAATGATTTAAAGAAATTAAAATTAACATATGAATTTGTAGGTTCATATAGAAGAGGAAGTAATTCAATGGGAGATATTGATATATTAATAATGAAAGATGATAAATTTAATTTAAATGAATATATATCAAAATTAAAAAAGAGTGGATATATTAAAGAGATATTAGCAATAGGAGATGTTAAATTTGGAGGAATAATAAAATTAAATAAAAATCCTGCTAGAAAATTAGATATTTTAATAACTCCACCAGAAGAATATTATTATTCATTATTACATTTTACAGGTTCAGCAGAATTTAATGTAGGTTTAAGAGATTATCTTAAAAATAAATATAATCTTTCATTAAGCGAACATGGATTTAAATCGAAAACAATAACAATTCCAGATATGAAGAGTGAAGAAGAAATATTTGATTTTTTTAATTTAAAATATGTTGAACCTCCAAAACGCAAAATATTTTTTAATCCTCAAAAATAATATTTACAATTAAATAGAATAATAAATATGAATAATTTTACTATTTCTTATATTATAAATATTATTAATGCTGTTTTAATTATTCTTCTTTTAGTAGTTATATATACTTATCTTAATAATCTTGAAGCTAAAGGATGTGAATGTGCCACATCCCCTAATTCTAATTTTATTAAAAATTTTACATTATTTGCCATAATTTATCTTATATTTACTATGATTATTCCTAGTGAATTTCTTAAAGATAATTTTGGTTCAACAATTTTATTCTTTAAAGCATTTATAGATTTAATTTTTTATATTGTTTTTGTTTATTATTTATATATTGTTTTTCAATATACTCGTTATTTAGTTAATGAAAAATGTAAATGTTCAACTGATATTCGTAGAGAAATTATTATGATTGGTTCTTTAATTGAATTTGCTTTAATATTTATTTTATTCTTATTTCATTTTTGCGTAGTTGTTATATTTTCAGTTGTATTTACTGTTATTCGTGAATTAAATGATACTAGTGATAATATTAGAGATGTTATAAAAGACCCTATTGGTTCATTATCAAAAGTTCCAAAAAAAATTGAAAAAGATATTGGAGAAATAAGTTCATATGTATCAAAAACAAAAAAAGAATTAACAAAATTAGGAACTAAAAAAAGTCGTAAATAATTTTTAAATATTTAAAGTTCTTTTATTTTTTCTACCTACTGATTTTTTTAATAAATTAACATCAGTAGCATCTTCTATTATTGATGTTATTTCTTCATCACTTATAGATAATGTCTCAATTCTATTATCATCTTCTATATGTGTGGATATCTTATTATGAACTGAATTTATAATATTATTTATATCATTTACAGGTTTTTCATTTTTCATTTGAGGTATTTTAGGACTATTATTAAATGGTTGATTATTTGTTAAACCACCAAATAAATTACCTATCATTCCAAATAAACCATTATTATTATTATTTTGTGATTGTTGTCTATTTCTATTCTTATTTTCTTGTTCTTCATTTCCCATTAAACCTGTATTTTTATAAACAAATTGTTTTGCTGCTGCTGATTGAAATTGTTTCATTAATTCTGGATTTGCTTTAAATACTTCTTCAACACCCGGAATACTACTTTCTTTAAACATTTTTGACGTTAAATGAAACATAAAAGCACTTCCACTTAAACTTATAAATAATCTTAATTCTGGTGCCATCTTTTTTCCTTTTGCTTTATATTTATTATGAAGTTCTTCAAAAATATCATCATAATCATTTATATTTTCATGAACTTGTTCAGACCATCCTTCTAATTTTATAGCAAAAGGATCATATCTAGTATTTAAATATTCTGTTCCAGTTACAAATGCCATTAACATTTTTCTTTGAAATCTAACACTAGAATCAACATCTTTATCCCTTATTATTCTTTCATATTCATTTTTCATTTCATTTAAATCACTACTCATATTAAAATTATGAGGTATATTATGTCCCTTCGCTTGAAGTCTATTTAATTGATATAATATCTCTCTCTTTTCTGCTAATTCATTTTTCTTTTTCTTTATTATATCTCCTCCATCTTGACTTCTTACATCATCATCATCATCTTCATCATCTTCATCTTCATCTTCATCATCTTCATCATCATCACTTTCATCATCATTAGTATCATTATCATCCTCTTCATCATCATCATCATCATCATCATCATCATCATCATCATTATCTTCAATTTTAATTTTATTATTTTTATTTATTTTATTTGGTTTAACAAATTCATTTTTAATATTATCATTCTTTACTTTAATTTTATTTTTTGAAATAGAACTAGATTGTGAAGATAATGAAGATAATGATGATAATGAAGCAATTTCATTACTTATTTTATTTTTATTAAATAATAAATCAGTATCAAGAAGTTTCTTATTATTATTATTAAAATTATCTACATTAACTTCTAATAAATCATTCATTATCTTTTATTTACTTAAAAAAAATATGATTATATTCTTTATATAAACGAAGTAAATTAAAATAAAAATCCTAAAGGACTATCAATATTAGTTTCACTAATTTTATCAATATTAAATGGTGTAATATCCTGATATTTTAATTCAGGTTGTTGAATAATTTGTTGTTCAATTTTTTTATTTAATTTATTATCTATTTTATTTTCTAATTCCCTTAATTTTATATCTAAATCATTTTTCATATCAACTTCAACAAGAGGCACTTCATTTTTTTTTTGTGAAGTTTCGATTATATTATTTAAACCTGATAAATAATAATAATTATGTTTAAAAAATAATAAATATTCACTAGAAGGTAAAGCAGATTTATAATAAACAAAACTATATAAATTAATATTCATTAATCCTTGTTTATTAATAATTATAGGTGTTGAACCTAATTTAACTTTAAAAGCTTGTTTGGTTTTATATTTAAATACTTGTTTATTTAATAAAAATGTAATTTCATCTATAGTATAAATAAGACCAATAATAATAAAATCATTATTTTTTAAAGTAGTTTTTTCAATATTATTAATTTCACCATTATAAATACTATCACCAATAGTAATAATAAAATCATAATTATTTTTTTCATTAATTCGAATATTAAGATTAACAATTGAAATTAAATATTTAGGTTTAATATCATTTACTATTTCTGTATTACCAGTTAATTCAAATAAAATATTATTTTTTGATGTTATATCTTTTATTTTAATTGACATTAAAATAGTAAATTCATTTAATTCATTTGTTTCAATATTATTAGCAAAATAAAAACTTTTAGGACCTCTTAATTCTACAGCATTTATATCAGCACCATAAGAACCATTATCATTAATAGTATTAGGTTTAATATTAATAATTTTATCAAAAGTAAAATAATGATTTTCATTAATTTTAATTTTAGAATATTTTTCCTTTTGTAAATCACATTCATACCAACGATTAATATTATTATCTATTTTAGTTATATCAAAAAAAGTATTTATACACATAAATTTATGAGAATTATAAGGAATAAAAGCATCATTATTAATATTAGTAGGAGTAAATAATATATCATTTTTAACAGGTATTATAGGTGTTTTTAATTCAAATGTTTCAATTTTTTTTTTACGAATATCAAAATAATCTATTAAAAATAAAGTTATAAATAATCCCACAAAAAATCCTAAAATTTTTATTATTATAACATTCATTTCTATAAATATAATCTTAAAATTATATAAGAATTATTTTATATTGGTATTTATTAAAAATGCCTAAAGAAGAAGACGATAAAAATAGTGTTTGTTCTACAGAAGAAATTGAAGTTAAAGATAAAAAAAATGATGAAGAAGAGGAAAAAGAAGATACCGAAGAAGATGATGAAGAAGAGGAGGAAGAAGAAGAGGAAGATGATGATGAGGAAGAAGAGGAAGATGATGATGAAGAATTTGATCCAGCAATTATCCAATATGAACTTTTAAAGAATTTTTTAGTAGATGAAGAGGGGAATAATATAGCAACTCAATTAGGTTCAATATCAAAAGAATTAAGAACATTAAATAAAATTCTTTTAAAAAAAAATAAAGATTAAGCAATATTATATTTAATTTTTGCTGATGAATAATTAATCATTGTTTCTTCAGCAGTTCCAATAGGTAATAATAATTCTTTTAAAGCATAAAAACTTGGATCATTTCTTTTTCTATCCCTTAATGTTTTTAAAGGACATAAATCATCTAATTCTAAAATAAATTTATTATCATCAAGAATAAAAATAATTGGAGATTTAATTTTCGTTAAACCATCTGGAGAATAATAACTATTTGGATATTTAAAATTAGTATCTATTATACCATCATCTTTTATTTCAAAAAAATTTTTAGTATTTTCAAATGCTATAATTTCATTTGGAAATGGTAAAGCTGAACCAGAATAAGAAGTTCTAATATCAATAGGATTAGCAGCACAAATTACTTTTTTTTTAAAATTTGAAGGATTTTTAATACTTCCTTTAATATTTATATCTCTTCCATTAATATTTATTTTACAAGAAACAAAATCATTATTAAATTCCATTTTATTTATTTACTATTAATAAGATTTAAAAATTTTTAGTTGTTCCTAAACCATCTGGATTAATTAAACTAGTTTTACAAGATATACCATCACAACTTACATAATATTTATTATCTAATTGTTTATTTGTTTCATTTATTAATTCACCTGTTTTACAAGGAACACATGGATATACCGATTCTAATGCTCTTTTTTGTTCCATTTCTATTATCATTTGTGAATTTTGTTGGAGAAATAAACGTTGTTCATAACTAGAATTTATCATATTATTTTTAGATAATAAATCATTTAAATAACTATTTCTTATACATTTAGGTTCATAATTAGTAAAATAACGACCATCAGACATTTTAATTGGACAATTCATTTTTAATTCTATTTATAATAAATTTTTTAATTTATTTAATAAAAATTATTGATTTTATTTATTCATTTCATCCTCATAACATAAATTATGAATTCTTAATGAACTTGTTCTACCTACTCTTTGTGCTCTACCTATTGCTTGTTGTTTATCTAATCCCATCGAATGAAATATTATTACATCTGTAGCATAATTTATCTCTATTCCACTTCCAGCATATTGTGTATTTAATAAAATTATTTTAGTTATACCTTTTTTAAATCTTTCTAATACATTATTCATATGACTTGTATTTCCTTTTAAAAATTCAAATGTTATATTCATATCATTTAATTTCTTTTTAAAATTTTCAAATCCATTATCTATCTTCGTAAATACTAAAAATTTCCCTTCTTCATTCTCTTCTATTATTTTTAATAATGTCTCTTCTTTTGAATATATATTCTCTTTTATCTCTTTTTTTGGTTCTTTTACTATTGCCGTTAATTTATCATTATTTATATATCCTCTACAAGTTGGACATTTATTATTATTATTTTTTCCTAACCAACTAAATATACACGAACCACAAAACATATGTGTACATTCTAATAATACTGGATCTTGATATATATCCATACATATTGAACAACTATTCTCATTATAATTCTTTATTCTTTCCGTTAAATCCCTTATCTTATTATTCTGTATCTCAATTTTCACATTTATATTATTTATTTTTATATTTTTATCATCATCATCTATATCCTGATTTTGTATATAATTCTTCTCATTCTCTAAATTAAATAATCCTCTTCTTAAATCTTTTGATACTAATTCTATTATATTATCTTCAGTCTCATTTTTACCTCCTAAATCTCTTATAGCACCAGCAAAATCATTAGCATTTATTTTTTCTAATATTGACGAATTTAAATATTTTTTTGCTATTTGATAATATGTAGGTAATCTACATAAATAATATCTCTCTATCGGTTCTGGTATCTCAAAACTATTCTTTATAAAATCATTTGAATTCTTTACTATTATACTAGATATTGAATTAATATTCACTATCTCCTTTAATCCTATTATATATTGACTATATCCCGTTTTTGTAAATAAATCATTATAAGTTCCTGTTATTAACCATAAATAATAATAATTCATATATGTTGGTATCTTATTTATTATATCGTGTGCCTCATCTATCATTATCCTTTTCCAACTTTTCATAAATATACATCCTTGATAATATGTATCTATTAATACCTTTAATGTTGTATTCTTTATTAATATTAAATCATATGATTCAAAATATTCTATTATCTCTTTTTGATTTGAACCATTATATTTCGGTAAATTCATTTTCATATATGTAAAATTATTTATTGATAACATCTTTAAATTTGTTTTCTCTATTATTGTATTTTCCCATTGTAAATATACTGGACCTCTTGGAACTATTACTAATGTCGTATTTATTATATTATTATTTCTTTGAATTAAATTATTTGATACTGATATATTTAAATAATTATAATGATTACTACTTGAAAAACTCTTTGTATATATTGAATTTATATGAATATTCTCTAATTTATTTGATGCTATTAATCCTAATGCTATTAATGTTTTCCCATATCCTACTTTATCTCCTAATATACCCATATTAGTTTTTATAGTTATTTCCGTTTCTTCCTCTTCATTATTTATTATATTCGAATTATCATAAAATAATGATGAATATACGTGAAAATTCTTTATTTTATATGTTAAATCTCCAGAATTTTCCATCATTATTGCTTTATATAATGAGGATAATTGATGAGGTTTTAATTTTATTTTTATTTTTTCTGGTTGTTTATATTGAATATCATTCACATCTAATTCTAAATTAGAATATACCATAACTATTATATATATTCTTTAGTTTTTATATAAATATTTTACAAAAATTATATAAGAATTTAAATATTACTTCTTATTATATAAATGGCTGATACTGAAGAAATTAAAGTTGATAATGATGTTAAAAATGATGTTAATAATGATATTCCTAAAACTGATGTTAAACCTAATAAAAAAAAAATTGTCATTGGATTACCCGGTGATACTTTTTCCTCTAAATTCTTAATATCTTGGACTGGAGCTCTTAATGTTCTTTGGGAAAGTCAAAAATATGAAATCATTATTAGTCCGGGTGTCAGTTCATACGTTACTTTTGCCAGAATGCAAACTCTCGGTTTAGATGTTCTTCGAGGTGTTCAACAAAAACCTTTCAATAATCTCGATTTTGATGTTTGGATAACTATTGATAGTGATATTATCTTTACTCCTCAGCAATTAATGGATTTAATTGATGGTACTGATATTCATCCTGTTGTTAGTGGTATGTATAGAATGTCTAATCTTACTAATTATGCTATTGTTAAAGAATGGGATACTAATTATTTCGCTAAAAATGGCACATTCGAATTCTTAACACCTGAATTTGTTGATAAATGGAAAGAAGAAACTGGTCTTAAATATATGCCTGTTAATTATACTGGTATGGGTTTCTTCGCTATGAAAAAAGATGTTTTTAAAAAAATGAGTTATCCTTATTTTAATGCTGAATTACAAGAAATTATTTGTGAAGATGGCACTATTCTAAGAGATATTTGTAGTGAAGATGTCGCTTTCTGTAAAAATATTCAAAAAACTGGTATCTCTATTATGATTAATACTGATATTAGAGTTGGACATCACAAATTAATATCTATTTAAAAAAAAGAAATGAATTTATTCAATTTTAATAATTTATTATTTTTAATTTTAATTATTTTTATTGGTTATTATTCTATTAAATATCTTTTCTTTGTTCTTATCGGTTTCTTTCTCGGTTTTTATGTTTCTTATAAATTTCTCTCACAACAACCTCCACAAAAATAAATTATATCTTCACCACTTTTATATAAATCATTATATTTAATATATGAATGATTATGAAGTTTTAAATTTTCTGCCATATCTACTAAATTTAATAAATTATTTCTTTTTAAGAATTTTATTAATTCTTTTTTTAATAATATTGATAATTCATTATAAGATGAATAATTATCTAAATCTATTTCAATATTATATCCCCAAAAATGTTCATCACTAATTTGAATTATCTTTTTCATTATTATTTTTTTAATTATTTTTATTAATCATTTTTTAATTTAAAAAAATGATTTAAAATTTTTTAAATATCTTTTATTATGTTTAAATTAGAAACTATTAAATCTCTAATTATTTTAAATTCTACTATTAGTTTTATCTTATTTCTTGGATATATTGGAAATAAAAATAATTGTGAATTTACATATGCTTTTTCAAGATTTAATTTTCAAAAATGGAAATGTATCAATTATGATGAATAAATTAATCTTTTTAATTATTTTTTGAATAATTTCTTTAATTATTTTATGAAGAAATATTTAAGTTATTTCTCGAATAAATCTTTTAATTATTTTATGAAGAAATATTTAAGTTATTTCTCGAATAAATCTTTTAATTATTTTTGTGAATAAATACTTAACTTATTTCTCAAATAAATACTTAACTTATTCTCAAATAAATACTTAACTTATTTCTCAAATAAATACTTAACTTATTTCTCAAATATATCTTTTAATTATTTCTCAAATAAATACTTAACTTATTTCTCAAATAAATACTTAACTTATTTCTTGAATAAATACTTAACTTATTTCTTGAATAAATACTTAACTTATTTCTTGAATAAATACTTAACTTATTTCTTGAATAATCTTTTTTAATTATTTCTCAAATAAATACTTAACTTATTTTTCAAATAAATCTTTTAATTATTTCTTAAATAAATACTTAACTTATTTCTCAAATAAATACTTAACTTATTTCTCAAATAAATCTTTTAATTATTTCTTAAATAAATACTTAACTTATTTCATGAATAAATACTTAACTTATTTTTTGAATAAATACTTAACTTATTTCTCAAATAAATACTTAATTTATTTCTTGAATAAATACTTAACTTATTTTTTGAATAAATACTTAACTTATTTCTCAAATAAATATTTAACTTATTTCTCAAATATATCTTTTAATTATTTCTCAAATAAATACTTAACTTATTTCTCAAATAAATCTTTTAATTATTCTTTTAATTATTTCTCAAATAAATTATTTTATAATCTTTTTTTATTTAAACATCTAAATCCACCTGTTTTATTAACTGGTATTATTCTTTGATATAATGGTGATATTAGAGTATTTAAAGTTTTTCCTGTTTGTTCAGTAGTAGTATTCATTAATTTAGTTAAAAAAGGTTTTTTAATATCAACAGTATTAGATGAAATTGTAGTAGTATTGTTTACATTAGGTTTTGGAACAGAAATATTAGTAGATGATATAGGAGGAGGAACAAATTGTTCAGAACTAACTATATTAGAAGATAAAAAATCACTTTTAGGAAAAGGAGTATGTATAATAGGAGATTTATTATTATTAGAAGAAGAAGAAGATAAAAAAGAATATAATAAAAAAACAATAATAATAATAAATAAAATACCAAGAATAATAAGAGCAAAATAAATCCAAAATTTAAAATTATTTTTATTTTCTTTTTTTTCAGTCTTTAATTCATCTTTTTCATTTTTACATATTCCAGTTGTCATTATACTTCTATTATTAAAAAATAAATAGATTTTAATTAAATAGAATAAATGCCAATTAAAATAATTAAAGTAAAGAAATGGATATCTCTCGATAAATTTGAAAGTTATGATATAGGTATATATGATGATGATAGTTTAGAAGAAGGTATATGTAAAATAGCATATACAATAAAAAATAATGAAAGATTTTATGTATGGAATATAAATTATCCAAATTTATTATATTCAATAGATAATATAAAATGGAAAGAATATAATCCAAATCCTTTAAAACTAAAATATCCAATAAAAAAAGATGCTAGTATAAAAGAACCAATAACATATAATTTTACAAAAGGGATATGTGAATTTAATTATATAAATATAATATTTGAGAGTGATTTTGAAGAATTAAAAGATAATCAATATTATTTTACAGATAAACAATATCCAACATTAGAGAATATAAATAAGAAATATAAAAAATTAAAGAATTTAGATGAAGTAGATACAACACCAATAATAGAAAATAGATTTAATATTCATCGTTTTGAATTATCATCAAAAATAAATGAACCATTAACATTAGGAGATATATTTTCAAAATTAAATACAAATAAATTTATTCAATTAATAGAATGGGTAAATGATAATTATACAATACTTCATAAATTATATTTATATCATTCAATATCATCATCAAATTTAAAAAAATGGACATCATTAGATAAAATAACAGATTATTATTGTATAAATTGTTATTGTTTATTAAAAGAAGAGAATGGAAGTTTTATAAAATTAACAATATTTAAAGATTTATCAATAAAAGTTAATTTTATAATAGATTTACGAAAAAATATATCTTGGGAATTAATTGAAAAAATAAAAGAGAAAATATTAAGACCATATTTAGAAACAACATTAGAAGAGAAAATTAAATTTATACCGATATCAATAAAAGTTCATAATTATATAACAATATCAAATTCACCATTACAAAAATTAGCAAAAATAATATCATTATATCAAGATATATTTAAAACAATAAGTTTTAAAAATACAATAAATTTAATATATAAAAGAAGTTCAAATTATTCAACAGAACCATTTGACCTTAATTTATATGTTAAAAATAGATTATTATTTGGTGTAGATATAGATGAATTAATAGAAGAATTATTAACATTTAATAAAACAAAAGAAGAAGCGAAAATAATAATAACAGAAGAAATAGCATTTTTAAATGAATTAGAACAAAAGAATATAAAACCAGAAATAATAGAAAAGAAAATGAATACAATAGTAGTAATAAAAACGAATAAATATGGATTTGAAATAATAATTCATAATATACCAAATAAAAAAGAATTAGATAATTTATTATATTGGATATCAAAAATAGTAAGTATATCACAAGATAAATTTAAAGAAACTAAAAAACCTACAAAAAAACAAATAATTAAAGAAAAAACACCTTCACCTTCACCTGATAAAAGTGAAGATAATGAAATTGATTTAGGAAAGATAAGTTATTCATCATCATCATCAAATAATTATGGTGGAGGTCGTATGAAAGATAATGATGATCAACGATATAGAATAAATTTACTTCAAAATGCGGATAAGGATTTATTTGGTGAGAATTATTCAAGAAATAAATGTCAAAAGAAAAATCAACCATTTGTAATAAATGCTGAAAAAAGAGATGAATTAATAAAAAATGGAACTTATTATGTTGATAATGAGATTAAATATGGAAGTAAAAAAGATAATATGAATTATTATATTTGTCCTAGATTTTGGTGTAAAGATAGTAAAGTTCCAGCTAATCCAGAAACTAAAAAATGTCCAATTCCTAATGAAGAAATTATTGAAAGTTATTTTAATAATCCTAATGAAGATGATGTTAAAAGATATGTAAATTTAAAAAAACCAAATGAAAATGATATATGTATTCCTTGTTGTTTTAAAAAACCACCTAAAGATGAGGATTTAAATAGATGTAAAAATTATGAAGGATATAATCCAGAAGAGAAATTAAAAATACAAATAGAAGAAAAAGATAAAAATTATTTAGTTGATAAATTACCTGTTGATATTGGAAGATTAGGTATAATACCTCAAGCTCTTCACGATTTATTATTTCCATCTATTAAATATCAAAATTGTTCAAAAGATATATCAAAAGAAGATGGATGTTTAGTTAGAAAAGGGATATCTCATAAATCAAATGTAAAAGATGTAAATATAGATAGTTTAATGAATTCATTAGCAGAAATATTAGATATGAAATCAAAAAAAGATTTAATAAATGATATAAAAAATCGTTTAAATTTATTTAATTTCTTAAGTTTAGAAAATGGTAATGTATGTAAATTTTTTATGGATAAATTACCAATTATACCAAATGATAATATTAATTTAATAAAAGAACTTCAATTACATCTTAAAAAACATCCAAATATAAATAAAATATATGATTTTGATATAAATAATTTAGATTTTAAATTATCAAGATTATTAGCTATTTATAAAAGTTATAAAAAATTTTTAGATTATTTAGAAACAAATACATATGATATTCCTAAATCTCCTTATTATTTATTCTCATTAATAAGTATTTTATATAATAAATTACTTATTATATGGGAAAAACAAACAAAAGAAAAAATTGTTAATATTTTATGTCCTTATTTTACATCTTTTAGTGATTTAATTGGTTCATTAAAAGATATTAATCCTGATATTATTATGTTAATTAAAGAAAAAAAATATTTCGAACCATTAGAATTAAAATATAGAAATAAAGAACTTATTAAAACTTTTAAATTAAATGATTTCCCTAATTTAAATAAATTATTTAAAGAATGTAGTGAAAATTCTACTAATTATAATTTTTATAATAATATCTATCAAAATCTTTTCTCACTTAATACTTGGGTTAATTCACGTATTCTTAAAAATTATGATAAATTTTTAATTAATTCTATTATTATTAATAATGATTTAACTATTGAACATTTTCTTACTAAAGGTAATATTCTTATTACTATTGATAAAATTGGTATTAATTTTCTTGAAAAATTAATTAGTGATTTAAAAATTTCTAAAATTTATTTCTATGATGATTTAATTAATATTAATTTTAATATTAATATTTATGTTAGTGATTTAGAATTATTTAAAGAAAAAGCTATTTCTTATAATATTAAATATAATATTGGTCAATTAGATACTGATATTAAACAAGAAAATATTGTTAATCAAGTTTATACTATTCTTCAATTAGATAAAAAAGATTTAGATGGTTCTTCTATTATTCATACTCGTATTGAAGATGATTTATATATATATCAAAATGATAGTTTAGAAGATAATAAAAAATGGTTTCAATTACAATCATTAGTTTTTTCAACATTATTAAAATATCTTACCGAAGATAAATTAAAAGAATTACAATCATTATCAAGAATAGATTATTTAGATAAATTATTTAATATTATTATGAAAAATAAAAATGATATTTTCTCTAAAATTAATAAAAATAAAATTAAAATTATTTTAGAAGAAATACCTATTTATAGTATTAATCATATTAAAAATTATCTTAATAAAATTAATATTTATTATAAATATGATTTCTTAAATCCTACTATTAATATTGATGATAAACGTAATCAATATATTTTCTCTCAAGTCGCTTTAAATAATGGAATACCTATTGAACTTCTTAATTATCATAAATCTGCTCCTTCAAATAATTTTTTTACCAATAAATTAAATACTCGTGAATTTAATTATATTAAAGGTGAAATTATTAATGAAGATATTGATAAATTACCTCTAATTTTTAAAGGAGAATTTTTAAAACTTGAAAGTAAATGGACCATGCACAAAAAAAGTTTTTGGTATAATATGCAAATTCTTAAAGTTCCTAATTATACTAATGATATATTTAAAAATTTTATTGAATGGTTCGCTATTTTTATTAATATGAATGTTAATTATTCTTCCATTTTAGAAGCTACTTATTCTAAATTAAAAAATATTAGAAATAATGAATTTAATATTAAAACTCTCTTAAATGATAAAATTCTATTAACATTATTTTCTACTTTTACTGGTAAAAAATATAATAATGTTAATGCTTATTGGAATAAAGTTTATTCTAATTTAACTAATACTGAACGTTTAAATCTTATTATTGATATTATTAATAAAGGATTACCTCTTAATGACCTTATGATTTTATCTGTTGCTGAATTATTAAATATTTCTATTATTACTATTCATCGTGCTTTTTATGGTACTACTTTAGATAAAGATGTTAGAGGTAATATTGAAGATTTAATTGTTTCTTCTACTTTATATAAAGCTCAATCTAATTATTTAAATAGACCTTTACTTATTTTTTATAAAAATAAAGATGAATTTGATAATATTTCTTATCATTTAATTTTAGATAAAACTATTCCTGTTAATAGTAAAAGTTTATATCTAAAATTAAGTGAAGTTCCTCAAGAAATATTAAGACTAGTTGAAGAACATATTAGAATTAAAAATGAATTATAATAAAAATATTCATTTAATTAAAAAGAAATAAATAAATTTGATTTATTATTACATATTGGACATTTAAAATTATTTTTTTTTAAACAATTTAAACATATTTTTGATAAACAACATTCAAAAATATTAAATTTATTTATTTCTTCAAGACATATTAAACAAGAACTATTATAATGTTCATTATCAACTATTATTTTAATTTTATTAATATCTATTTCATCACTTTCATTAATTTTAATTAAATTTGAAAATTCATTTAATTTAATTATAATTGAATTTTTTAATATATTATTTAAATTTTTAAATGTAATATTTTTATTATTTTCTTTATAAATTTTAATTAAATTATTTGAATAAAAAATTGTATCTAATGGAGTTTTTATTAAATTTTTATTAATTATATTATTTTTTATATTATCTTTATAATTATCAATTGAAATAATATCTAATAAATTTATATGATTATCTTCAATATCTTTATTATTATCAAATAAATTATTAATTATATCTAAACATTTATAATAATTTTTTTTATTAGATTTATATATATCATATATAAATATCATTTTATTTATATATAAATTTATATCTTCATTTGTTAATGATATCATTATGATGTTTTTAAATGATTATAATCATTTTTTATATAAAAAATGATATATAAATTATATTTATTTATTAATGATATTTAAAAATTATTTAAATTATAAATCTATAAATTCATTTAATTTATATAATAAAAATGAAAATGATAAATTAAATAAAATTAGAGAAATAATTATATTTTCAATAATAAATAAATTAATTCCAAATAAATATTATTTATTATCTAATAGATGGAATTTATTAAGAAAAAATATTGATGAATTTATTAAAAATTTAAATCCTATTATAATTATTGATAATATTTTATGTAAATTATTAGCTGGTAGAAATAATAATTATGATTTTGAAATTATTCTTAATAATATTTATATATATAAAATTGAATTTAAATTTAATTCAAATAAAATTAATAAAATTCCTCAATTTGTTTCACCTATGAAACCTAGTATATATTTATCATCTTCATTTGAAAATTTTATTTATAATAATTATTTAAATAAATTATTATCAAAATATAATTTAATTTTACCATTAGAAAATGATTATTATAAACAAATTCATTCACCAAATCCAAAATGTCTTAAAGATATTCAAGAAAAATATTATAAAGGTTGTTCAAAATCAAGTAAATATTCAAATCTTAAAGATGATATAAATTTTTATAAAGAAGCAAATGAATATTCAAAACAAGCTATTATTAAATTTATAGAAAATAATGAATTGAATATTGATAAATTATCAAATTATCTTTTGAATTCACAAAAAAATAAAATATATATGTTATATTATAATAATAATATTTATAAAGAAACAATTGAAAATGATAATTTTATTATTAATTCATATATTAAAAATAAAAATTATTATTTGGCAAATACAAAATCAGGAATTAAATTAAAAATTTTATTAAGATGGAAAAATGGAAATTTAATTGCTTATCCAGCATTTCAAATTTCTATTATAGGTAATAAATGAAGTAATTCTTTAATATTAATAGCATTATTTGCGAAAAATAATTTAATAAATTCGTTTGTTAAAGGATTATTAAAAGATTTTATAATTTTTTCATATTTTTGTAATAATTCTTCTTTAGATATTTGATTATTATATTTAATCATTATTAAATGATTTTCTATTAAATATTCTTTATTTATATCAATTAAACAATATTCAAATTTATATGATGAATTTCCATTTCCTCTATTAATAACTAATAATGGTTCATTTATACCTTTAAGATTTATATAATTTTTTTTTTCAATATTTTTATAATCTTTTAATAATAATTTTTTATTTTTAATATCACTATTATATATAAGTCTAGTTTTTAAATTATCATCTGTTAATAATTTTTTATTTTCATTCCAAACTATATTTCCTATTTTACAAGAAAAATTAAGATTATATAATGATGTTGAATTTAAATATATATTATTTATTTTTTCAATATTTTCTTTTGTATTAAATATAATATTATCATTTTTTTTAATATAAAAATCATTTGAATTTAATTTACTATTTTTAATTATTATTATTATTGTTTCTTGATTAGTTTCTAAATATTTATCATTTATATTAATTATATTAATTATTGAATAATTTTCAATAATAAATTTTCTTGTATTATTATAATATAAACAATTTAGAAAATTTTTAGGTAATATATATGCTATTATTCCATTTTCTTCTAATAAATTTAATGATTTAATTAAAAATAATATATAAATATTTGGACGACCTTCAAAATATTTAAAATATGATTTTTCAATAATTTTTTTATCTATTACTATAAATGGTGGATTTCCTATAATTAAATCAAATTTTTTTGTTATATTAATTTCTAAAAAATTTTCATTTATTATTTCTATATATTCATTATTAAGATATTTTATATTATTATATATTTCTTTATTTTTTTCTATTCCTAATATATTTATATTTTTATAATTTTTAATTAAATTTATTATAAATTCACCAGAACCACAAGAATTTTCTAAAATTTTAATTTCTTTATATGATTTAAAAATTGGTTTTATTAAATCTAAAATAATATTTATACTTTCTATTGGTGTAAAATATATTCCTTCTTTTTTTTTAATATCTTTTGAGATTTCTTTTGTTAATTTAATAGATAAATCACTAAAAGTCATATATAATATTAATTAATATATATATCATTTTTTTAAATTTAAAAAAAATTGAATAATAATAAGAATATATAAATATTCTTTAAATCAAATTAATTATTATTTAATAAAAACTTAATTTATTTTTTAAAATTTGAGTAATAATATAAATTAAATTATTATAAAAACTTATATTTAATTAAAAAAAAATTTGAATAATAATATAAATATATAAATATTCTTTAAATCAAATTAATTATTATTTAATAAAAACTTAATTTATTTTTTAAAATTTGAGTAATAATATAAATTAAATCAAATTATTATAAAAACTTATATTTAATTAAATAAAAATTTGAATAATAATATAAATATTCTTTAAATTAAATTTATTATTATTTAATAAAAACTTAATTTATTTTTTTTAAAATTAATTAAATAAAAAATTGAATAATAATAAGAATATATAAATATTCTTTAAATCAAATTAATTATTATTTAATAAAAACTTAATTTATTTTTTAAAATTTGAGTAATAATATAAATTAAATCAAATTATTATAAAAA
>Ga0172367_10004092_pt1 | contig 18392 bp, 10 predicted proteins | sample Lak10m_FD_114542 | JGI IMG/M metagenome (GOLD analysis project Ga0172367, IMG submission 114542) | Freshwater microbial communities from Kabuno Bay, South-Kivu, Congo - kab_022012_10m | ecosystem: Environmental > Aquatic > Freshwater > Lake | place: Democratic Republic of the Congo: South-Kivu...
ACGTTACCACTTGCTACTGGTATATCAATATTTGATGTACCATTGCTTACGCCTGAAGTAACAATTGTAGTCCAACTTAAGTTACCTGAGCCGTTAGTTTGTAAGAATTGTCCGTTACTGCCACCAGTGATGATTACGTTACCGTTAGGGCCAAAATTGCTTACGCCGTTAACTGTGAGCCCGGTCACTGTACCGACGCTAGTAATATTTGGTTGCGAACTTGCTCCTGCAATAAAAACTCCATTAAAGAAGTTTGCTGTTGCTAAGTTTCCAAGATTAGCATTACCTGTAAACAGATTACCAGTGGCTGCATCTATATTGGCTGTGCCTACGGTTAATCCATTTTTGACTACGAAATTTTTTAGACTCATGTTTGTTTACCCTATATTAGTCAGGAACATATGTTCCTATACAATTTACCACTGTATTTGCGGCAAGACCAGTAGCACGTAATTCTACATTGCCACTGCTAATTCCTGTCGTTATGCTAACAGTATTGCCGCCACCGTCGTTGATAGCCGCATAAACCGTTACATAACTATTTATGTTATTATGTATTAAAAGCACTTCTAGGCTTTCATATCCAAGATCATTCTGACTTTTTACTACATATTTTGCTGTTCTATAAGCACTAGCACCAAAACTATCAATGACTGTATCAGTTGTTACAGCAATGTTGGCACGCTTGCTTATTGTTGAATTTGTTGTTACTGTATTTGCTGTGGCATTATTAGCAGATATATTACCTGTAACACTTAAACTTGTTAATGTACCAACACTAGTAATATTTGGCTGACTTGCTGTGGTTAATGTACCTGTTAGTAAACTACCCTTAACAGTACCAGTATTTGCATAAACATTATTATTTACTACTAAATTACCACGTATTGTTGTAGTACCTGTGGTGCTACCTGCTGTAATATTTGCTGCTAGACCAAAGTTAATATCTGTAGCAAGACTGCTGAATATACCGGCTGCTCCAGTACCACTGTCATAGGCTAGCATTGCTCCATTAACACTTACACAACCACTATTTGATATTAGATAGTTTGCACTAATAGTATTTGCGCCACCAATATTACCAACGTTAGCATTAGCACTGACATTCAGTGTTCCTGTAACCGATACAGTATGGGTAGGGGTAATATTACCTCCCATTCCTATATTACCGTCTGTGCTTATGAATATTTCATTTGTGAAGTTTACTGAATTACCATTTGAAACATTTGCAGTAGATACTCTACCTATGCGCAGAGGTATAGTGTTGCTGTGAACTAATGCCCCTTCTAACCCTAAATATTTCATCAAGCCTACGCGGCGTAAACCGGAGGCATCAACAGTAACACCTAAACCTTCACCATCTATAACTATTGAACTAGTTTGTGTACCTACTGATGTGATATTTGGCTGTGCGGCTGTTGTTAGATTGCCAGCAATAGTTGTTGCTTCAACATTACCTTTGAATGTCTGCGCACGAACATTCCCCAATGTAGTGAACGTTACAACTTCTGAACTTATTGTTGTTTGGCTACCAAATGCAAATTCCGCATTGCTGTTGTCCCAACCCATAAATGCAATACGGGCTTGTGTGTCGTAATAGTTTAGTGCTGAGCCGACATCTTTATTTGTGTTAGATACTAGTGGTGCGCCGTTTGGACCTGTTTGTAAATTGATGATTGGATCTTTGATTGCGAGTTCTTCAACATTTACATAGACAAGATTGCCGTTGACTACAAGATTTCCACCAATTGTGCCGTTGCCACTAACTGATAGGTCAGTAAGTGTACCTACTGATGTGATGTTTGGTTGCGATGCTGTATATATTGTGCCTGCAACTAATGCATTTGCTACTTGACCATTAATATTTCCTGCAGGAATTTGTGTGAGTCCGGCAGCATTACCATATATTGCGCCAGTTGATGATACAATGTTTCCAGTAACAGTTAAATTATTTGTAGTTTTATTAAATGTAAAATTGGCGCTACCAGCAAAGTTAGCATCATCATTAAACTGTATCTGTGTATTGCTACCGCCTGGATCTTGTCCAAAATTCCATGCTGTACCATTGGCATAATAAAGATTATCTGTTTTAACACCGCCGGTAGTAAGATTTCCTGTTAAGTTAGCACCTGCTGTGGTAACTACCATTATATTGGCAACACCTGCTACAGTTGTTGCTACATTGCCGTTAGCATAAACTCTAACATTGCTATTGCCATTTTCAATCTCAAAAGTACCGCTACTTGTATTGCCTTCAACAATAAACTCTCCGCCGAGTTCATTTCTAATAACAACGAATCCATTAGCGTCAACACTTATACTTGCTGTATCTAGGTATAAAGTATTACCACCGAAATAACCATTTCGCCAACGTGCGTTTGCACGTCCTAAATCATAGACATCATCTGCACCTGGAATAATATTGCCTGTAGCATTTATATTACCTGGTACATTTAAATTACCGTTGTAACTTAAAAATGTAAATCCTGTATTACCTGTTGCGACTCCGTTAGTATCAAATAAAATTTGTGTAGGCTGAGACTGTATGGTATCTTGAATTTCAATCAACATACCATCAACAACCAATTCACCATCTATTTCTATAGGTTGTGTATATAAGCCTTGTTTAAATTCATTTACAATAAAAGATGTATTGGCTGCAATAAAGTATGGCATGGGAGCAGCACTGTTGCCTGCTATATTTCCTATATCGTCCCAACTTAGATTGCCTGCTCCGTCTGTTCTAAGATATTGATCAGCATTACCGCCGGTAATTTTTACATTGCCGACGTTGCCTAAATTGCTTACTCCGGTAACATCTAGATTTGCAAGATTTGCTCCGGTACCTGTGAATACAGCAACATTAGCGTTACCTGCAACACTAACTTGAATATTGCCGTTAGCAGCAGGAATGTTTACATTACTATTGCCGTTGCTTATACTACTTGTGCTTATAGTACCAAACGATAGACTACCTCCACCGTCAGTTGTGAGAAATTGTCCAGTAGAACCACCGAAGATGCGTACATTACCGACATTACCTAGATTAGATACACCATTGGCAGTAAGGTTAGTGGTTGTTACGTCACCGTTAGCCTGTACTACTGTGACAGCAGGATCCCCTGTCGAGAATCCTGCTATAGAGTTTAACGGACGTATTGCCATTGCTCTTGGACCCTATTAATTAAATGTATCTGTACTGAGTAGTCCATACCGTAGAGTTTGAACTGCTAGGTGTTACTTGTAATTCTATGTTGCCACTCGTTATATTTACAGCCAGTGTTCCTGTGGTACTACCTAGGGTCACGCCACCAAATGTGGCGTAGTCAACAGATGTTCCATCTGTCACTGCCTGTACTGTTGCAACAGTATACTTGCTACCTGCAGCATCTACACCTTTAACCAACCACTGAATTCCAGTAATACCAGCCACTGAGATAGTTGATATAGCCTGATTTGCTGTGATGGATGAAGTAGTCACATCGTCCCAAGTGATGACAGTGTTACCGATGTTAACCGCCGTGCTTGCTGTCAGATTACTTGCTACTAGATTACCTACATTAAAGTTACCTGATACACCTAAATTACCAGTAACATTAGCACCAGTAGCAGTCACCACAAATGATGTATTACCGCCCGCTGTTATATTAACATTGCCGTTAACTACAGGAATAGCAACATTACTTGTACCATTTGCTAATGTGCCAGTAAAGAAATTGGCAGTAACTAGATTACCTAGATTTGCATTGGCTGCTACTATATTGCCGCTGAAGTTTGCAGTATTACCTGCAAGTTCTAGATTCACAGTTAAGTTGCTTGTTGTAACATTGCTTGCGATATTTGCAAAGTTTGCTGTTAATAAATTACCTGCACTAGTGTTAAGTGCTACTATATTGCCACTAAAGTTTGCAGTGTTACCAGCAAGTTCAAGATTTACTGTCAAGTTATTGACAAGTACGTTACCACTGAAGTTTGCAGTATTGCCGCCAATTGACGTATTAACTGTCAAAATATTAGTTATTGTTGTGCCAGTTACATTTGCGTTAGCAGCAAATACTGTTGAGTTTGCAGTTACGTTAGCACCAACAACATTTGCACCAGCTGCTACGTTGCCAGTAGTTGTTAGATTTAAACCACTTACGTTAGCATTTGAACTGATAGTACCAGTTGCTTGTATATTGCCACCAACTGTTAGGTCAAGTGTGATATTAGCAATGTTACCAATGCTCAAGTTATTTGCAGTGACATTACCGTTGCTTAGACTATTCCAACTTAGGCTGCTGAATGTTGCATCACCAAGATTTGGTGTTGTTAGATTTGCGCCTGCCTTGACAACTATGTTACCAGCAACGATATCAGTTGTGACCCCATCAGTGTTTGCGCTGATAGTTGTACCAGTGATGTTGATACCATTGCCTGCAGTATAACTACCTGCTGCGCTGAACTGTGTGAATGTGATATTGTCAGTACCGATAATGACTTCACCACTTGGTGCTGTCATAACATAACTTTCACCTGCACCAGTTAGACCTGATGTGACGAATACATATGAACCCTTGCTCAAGCCATTTGGTGAGTCTGGGTAGTACTTGTCAAAGTCAGTTGCTCTTGTTAGTACCCAAGCAGCAGAGCCGTTACCTGTGTCACTTACAACATAAACGCCATTTTCATATGCGTTTGACTGTGTATGTACAAGTATGCGATCACTGTTTGCTGTTGCGATGCCGTCAATAGATAGTGCAGCATTTGCACCAGCGTTTGTCAATGTCGCGCCAACACCTGGATTTGCTCTTGATGCTTGGCTTAGACCTGCGCCGTTAGTCAATGTTGTGACTTCAACGCCATAGTATCCATCTTTGACTGTGATTTGATTTACAGCAGGAGCACTGAATACCCAATATGCTTCACCACCAACGATACCATTGAATGAGTTAGTCCATACGATGCCGTCATTCACGCTCAAGCCGTGACTTGCACTGAATGTGATCGTCTTACCACCACTGATATCAGTAGTAGTTTGTGTTGTACCACCTTGTGCATATGTGCCGTTTAGTGCAGTTGGGGTTTCAAGACGTACTGGTGTGTGAATGTCAAGACCTTCACCTGCCATTACGTCAACATATTCTTTAGTTGCCGCATCGTTTGCATTTACTGGACCAGCAAGGTGAATGATCTTCTTGCCAGAAACATCAACTGCGCCTGTGCCTGTTGGAACCAATGTTATAGTTTGATCGGCGCCAGAAGCAGTGATCGTCAAATTACCGCTAGCAGTGATGTTTGATGTCAATACGCTGCCTAAATTTGCTTGACCAGTGACTTGTAGATTTGCACCTATCAAGAAACTGTTTGCAGTGATATTACCATTAGCAACCATATTGCCTGCAGTTGAACGGATGTTGCCGACTGCAAGTAACTCTGTGCCTGTGATTGTTACTACGTTTGCATTGCTTGCTGCACTAAATTCAAGGTTTGCATCTTGGAATATTCTGATGTTGCTTGTACCATTTGCTATGTTGAAAGTGTTTAGATTTGCAACATTTAGATTACCATCAATGTCAACGGCGCCGCTAAAGTTTGCGGTGTTCCCTGTAAGTTCTAGGTTAACTGTTAAGTTATTAACTATTACATTACTGCTAAAGTTTGCAGTATTGCCACTTATCGCATTGTTAACAGTAAGAGCATTTGTTATAGTAGTTCCAGTAACGTTTGCGTTTGCAGTAAAGACTGTTGAGTTTGCCGTAACGTTTTGTGCGATAGTAGCACCAGTAAAGTTTGCAGTGTTACCAGACAACTCTAAGTTAACATCTAAATTGTTGACTTGTACGTTACCTACAAAGTTGGCTGTGTTACCAGCAACATTTAAGTTAACTTGTAAATTATTTGTAATAGTGTTGCTTGCAACATTAACAAAGTTGGCTATCGCTAGATTGCCTAAATTTGCATTATTGAACTGGCTATTACCTAAAACAGTGAATAGTTGTGAAACATCATCATATGTGAAGTTTGCACTTGCAGCAAAGTTATCATTGATGTTAAATTGAATCTCATTGTTGTTGCCTGCTGCCTCTTGAAAATCCCAAGGCACACCGTTAGCATATAGCAAGTTGTTTGTTCTTAGATTTCCTACATTAGCTGTATTTGAAACAACTAACCAATTATCCATCACAACATTGCCATCAAAATTTGCAGTATTCGCCTGCAATTCTAAATTTACTGTTAAATTACTTGTAACTGTGTTGCTTGCAACACTTACAAAGTTGGCTATTGCCAAATTTCCAAGATTAGCATTTAATGAAGTAACATTACCACTAAAGTTACCGGTTACTGCATTTAATGTATTAGTTACATTGATGTTGTTAGCATTAGCAATATTACCTTGAACCACTAAGTCATTGGTAAAGTTTGCAAAATTAGCAGTGACCAAGTTACCGAGATTAGCATTTAATGTCTTAATGTTACCGCTGAAATTTGCTGTATTACCTGCAAGTTCTAAATTGACTGTAAGATTGCTTGTAGTGATGTTAGAAGCAACATTTACAAAATTAGAAGTTGTTAGGTTACCGAGATTAGCGTTGTTGAACTGTACATTGCCGGTTACAGTTAATAAATTGGTCGCTGTATTAAAAGTGAAGTTGGCGCTAGCACCAAAATCATTATTATTATTGAACTGTATCTCCGTGTTAGATCCTGCAGCCTCCTGCAAGTCCCAAGGTGTACCGTTGGCATAGTAAAGATTATCTGTTAAGATACCATATGCAGCATTATTTGCCGGGTTTATTAATACATTTCCGTTAAATGTACCTTTATTTGCTGTGATATCTGCGTTTGCAAGTATCACATTGGCTGGTATTTCTCCTACTGAGAAGCCGCCTACTGAATTAAGTGGTTTAAGTGCCATTTTTGCTAATCTCCATTATCTTATTATTTATCGTAATCCTATTCTTTATAAGTCGTAATCATCATTTTATGAGTCATCAAATTTGCTGTTTGTGGTGTTATTTGTAACTGAATAGACGGCGGAGAAACAATATTCCCTGCGTCATAAGCCACAACAAAATCCCCTGTGTAACCATTAACAGGTAAAGTGCTATACTCTACATAGTTAAGTACTCCGCTGCACAGTACAGCCGAAATTTTGATGAAGTTTCTAATTACTCCATCGGTTGAAATAATTGTATAATCTACAGCCGCAATATCTGATGCATCTATAGACAACAATGTTGTAGTAGATGTGTCACTTGTAGTAGCAAAAAATACATTTGAGTGGCTAAACTCATATATTCCTGAACCCATGACAAATGCATTTGAAATCAAGTTACCAGCAATTTGCACGTTGTTAGTTGATTCATTAAATGTAAATACCGAACTTCCGCCAAATGTGCCGGCTTTGTTATATTGAACTTGAGTATTACTACCGCCTGGTGTGCCGTTACCTCCGCTTCCGCCTGCAGCCCAACTTAGGTTTCCTGCACCGTCAGTTGATAATACATATCCATTAATTCCTCCTGCAATATGTAAATTTTCTATGTTACCTAAATTAATATTTGCTGAATTTGCAGCATTAATATTGCCCCTTACAAACAGTTGAGCCGCTGTATGAATATAGGCATTGCTGGTGAAGTTTGCTAAACCGGTAACGTTTAAATTAGTTGTTCCTATTGTTCCCGGAGTCGTTATATTTGCTGCGCTAAAAGTATTGCTTACTGATAAGTTTCCGGCGCTAACATTGCCGCTTACTGCCAATGATGTTAATGTGCCTAGACTTGTGATGTTAGGTTGCGCTGCATTACGCACAGTATCAGATGTCTCTACACCTAAATTTGCAACAGGTGTTGTGCTGTTAACAACAAACGGGGCTGATCCGGTAGAGACATTAGAAATATAAATAGGTGCTGTTACTACATTAGAAATGTTGGCATTACCGCCGACAAATAGAACGTTGTTTGTTTTGTTCCATGTAAAGGCATTATCACCGCCAAAATTGCCGTCATCATTAAATTGAATGTATGTGTTAAGTCCGCCTGGTGGCGTAGCATTTGCTGCTGCTTGATCTATCCAACTTAAATTTCCAGATCCATCGGTACTCAAAACATAATTAGCATTACCACCTAATATTTTAACGTTACCGACATTTCCAAGATTACTGTTACCTGACACTGTTAGGCTTGTTAAATTACCTAAACTTGTAATATTAGGTTGCGAAGCGGTAGTCAAAGAACCTATTAATCTTTCTGCTTGAACAAAATTACCTGCATCTAAATTACCTGTAATTGTAATATTGCTAGCCGCTCCTATTCCGCTCATCGAACCATTAAACGTGATATTACCGTTGCTGTTAGGTTGTGCAGTATCAACATTTAACCAACCAACATTACCTAAATAATGTATGTTTAATTGTGAGTTAGTAGTAAGCGTACCTGCTATAAAATTTGCAGATACTAAATTTCCCCCATTTATATTACCTGCTGTTATGTTGCCGGATGCTACTAAAGCCACAACATTTGCATTTGTTGATGTAAAATTAGTCGTTTGAATATTGTTAGTGACAGAAACATTGCCGGTAACTGTAAGTTGACCGGATACATCGTTCCAAGTAAAATTAGGGCTGCCTCCAAAACTACCTGCACTATTAAATTGAATTTGAGTATTGCTACCGCCAGGTACACCATTACCGCCATTGCCTGATTGTGCTACCCAACTTAAATTGCCTATACCGTCTGTAGATAGTACATAACCGTTGGTGCCGCCAAATATTTTTACATTACCTACATTTCCTAAATTTGAAACACCTACAACTGTAAGTGAAGTTAAATTTCCTACACTAGTAATATTTGGCTGGCTTGCAGTAGAAATAATACCTATTAATCTTTCTGCTTGTACATAATTACCTGCATCTACATTACCTGTTATAGTAATATTACTTCCTGTGCCGTCACCTGTTAAACTTCCGTTAAAGGTGATATTGCCATTGCTGCCTGATAAACCTGTTCTGACATTTAACCAACCTACATTGCCTAAAAAGTTGATGTTGGGTTGTGCGTTTGTAGTTAATGTACCTGTAACAAAATTAGCAACTACTATATTACCTAAATTTGCATTGCCGGCAGTAATATTACCTGTAACTGCCAAATTAGAAAGTACTCCTACAGTTGTAATATTTGGCTGCAATCCTGTAGTTAGAGTTCCTATAATTAAATTTGCTCTAATATTACCTGTATTAGCATAGACGTTTCCGGCAACTACATCACCTAATGTTGTAAAACTGCTTTGTACTGTAAAATTGTTAGCAAATAAATTTGAAGTATTTGTTACTCCTAAATTTGTATTACCTGCTACAGCAAGCGTAGTTAAAGTTCCTACTGACGTAATATTAGGTTGTGCTGCTAAAGTAACATTTCTTGCTAAATTAGCAAGACCATATAAGTTGCCTGTAAAAAAGTTTGCAGTAACATTATTACCTAAAATAGTATTTCCTAGTACGGTTAAGGATGTTAAGTTACCCACGCTAGTAATATTTGGTTGGCTTGCAACTGTAACGTTGCCGGCATATGATGCAAAGTTAGCATTTGCTACAGTACCTGTTATATTTGCTGCAGGAAGACCAAATAAATTATGTCCGTTACCTGCAAAATAACTTGCATTAATCCAATTAGCACTTGTAATATTGCCACTGATTGCTAGGTTAGATAATGTACCTACGCTAGTGATGTTAGGTTGCGCTGCATTTGTTACTGTCTGTGCTGTTAATGCTGATGTTACATTTGTTACATTAGAAGCATCACCGTATAAAAAGTTTGCATAAACAATATTTGCATTTGCATTAAATGTTGCAGTAACATAATTTGCTGCAACATTACCAATATTCAAAGTGTTATTTGATTTATTATAAGTAAAACCAGCATTGCCGTTAAACACTCCGCTGTCGTTAAACTGCACTTGAGTATTTGCGCCACCTGGACTACCGTTACCACCGTTACCTGTTGCTGCTGCCCAAGTAAGATTACCTGAACCGTCGGTCTGCAAAAAATACCCGTTAAGACCACCAGTAATCGTTAGATTGGCAATATTACCTAAATTAGCAGATGTTGTAAAAATCTTGCTTACAGTTAGTAAATTTGTACTGCTATTAAAAGTAAAATTTGCACTAGCACCGAAATTACCGTTATTATTAAATTGTACTTGAGTATTAGTTCCGCTTGCAGTTGCATCAGGAACAAATGGTTGACCATTTGCCCAATAGTAATAATTAGCATATACTCTATTTGCAGTTACATTGGCATTAGGGGCATTGACGTTATTAACAACGTTACCATCTTCGTCAATAACTAATTCCGGCGGTATGCCTACACTAAAACCGCCTAACGCATTAAATGGATCAACGTGGGACATCTATAGCAAATCCTCTATAGTAATATTTATCACAATATAATTTTCTATACCGTCAAAAAAAGACCCAATTAGAACTTTTTTCTAAATATACATATGTTAACTAAACAAAAATCACGACCTGTCTGTAAAAATTGCGGGATTGTCCCGTCAAAGTCTAACGGTATCAGTAAGTTAGGTTTTAAAAAATGGCACAAATATTGTGTTGATTGTAGTAAAATACTGTATAGTGAAAAGCACAAATACCTACAACATAAACAAATGAAGTGCGAATTTTGCGGATTTAAAGCACAAGATAAATGTCAGATGGATATTGTGTTTAAAGATGGTAATAAGAAAAATAAAAAAGAAAGTAATCTTAAAACACTATGTTTAAACTGTGCTAGTATTTTTCATAAAAGATTAAAGAAGGGTCGTAAGTCAGTCATGAACATGACTGTTGACAGTGATATTCGTATAGCATAAAAAAGAAAGGGCGCACAAGGCGCCCAATCTTTTGAACTGATCAATCCAACTATTATTGGAAAGTCAAATTCTGTACAGCGATCTCACCAACGTAGTCTGCTGCGTTGCCGAAGCTGCTTGCAGTGTTAGTTAATTCGATGTAACCATAACGAGTCATAAATGACACGACTGGTTCGAATGTTGATGGATCTAGAACAACGCCGCTGCTCATCAATGGAATGTATGGGCAATAGAATGCTGCTGCGTCAGTCTCACTTGAACCCTTATAACCAACCAATACTGGTTGAGTATCTGGAGCATATGAGTTGACGAATACGCGCATTGCGCCATTCAATGTACCAACGAACTTAGTGTTTGTTGGTGCTTCAAATGTACCTTCAGTAGTTCTTGCGAATGCTGAAGTTGTTGCTGACTGTAGAACAGTTAGTGATGCTGGTGATACAACTGCCCAGTTACCTGCACCGCGGCGAGTGCGCTGTGCAATCAAGTTTGCAACGCGATTGATTAGAACTGCTAGAGCAGCATGTTCGTCACCGACGTATGTTGCAGTACCTGATACTGTTGCTTGGTTGTATGTGAACTCAGTTGAAGCAAGAGTTGCTAGTGACAACAAGATTTCCTGATCGATTTCAGCAGTGATTTCTTGGGCAAGTGCTGCCATAATTTCTGCTTCAACGTCAATACCATGTTGTGACTGTGCATCTTGTGCTGCTTCAAATGTCCAACGTGCTTGCAACTTACGTGACTTAGCTTCAACAGCCTGACGTAAGATTTGTACGCTGATTTGCTTACCGCCGTTACCTTCTAATGCAGCAGTATCATTACCTGTATAATAGGCTGATGTTGTTGCACTTGATGGTGAACGTGAATATGCCTGAGCAATTTTGAATGGGCTCAATGCTTCTTCGCCAGCAGTTACAGATGTCTGTGCTGCTGAGCTGTCAGTCAATGACTGAGCATAACGTACACGCAAAGTGTGGATCTGACCAACTGGACCAGTCATTGGCTGTACGCCGACTAGTTCGTTAGCGATAACAGTTGGCATAACACGACGAATTACTGGAAGAATAACGCGATTTAGTGTTGCGATATTACCAGCAGTTGTTGTGCCTGCAGTACTTTCTGCGAGCAACTGTTTCTTGGTGTTTTCTAAGATAACACCCATTGTTGAGCGGCGAGTTCCTTTCAAGCCTTCTAGTAGGGCTTCCTTGGTCTCGTCCCAACGGCTTTCTAAGAGTACTTTTGACATTTTAATTATCTCCTAATATGTCTTACTTAAGCCCTGCCAGACGCTTGAGATCAATAACGTGTCCGTTATCTTCCTCAACTTCTTTTTTGGCAGTTTCTTTATCACCAGTCACTTCTTTAATAACACTTTCTGTTAAAGGAGTTTTAGCGCCTGCTTTAACTGTTCCAGTGTTTAGAACTGCTGGTAAATATTTTGCGAAAGCGCCCTGCAATTTTGTTGTTTGAACACTTTCTAGTAAAGCCTTCATTACTTCTTTCTTCTCTTTGTTTAATGGGGCTAGGAGTTCATCCATTGCCTTTTCACGTTGAGTTGACTCTTTGATAATTTTGACTTCACGATCCTTTATTTCAGCAACTTGAATTGCTTGTTCAGCAATTTGTGTTGCCTTAGCAAGTGCTTGTTCTTTGGCTGCAATTGTTGACATTAACTTGCGAGCTTCTGCCTTATCATTGAGATAAGTTACAGAATATTCGCTAGCAAATGCTTCAAACAACTTACGACCAAAGTTATTTTCACGGGCTAATTTAATATCTTCCTTGAGTTGTGATAATTCACCCTTCAATTGAGATGATACTGCTTTGCCGACCTTGGCAGCACTTTCAGCAACAAATTTTGCCTTAAGTTCTTCAAGTTTTTCGCGGCCTTCAGCAACTAATCTTACACGTGCCTCAACAACAGCCTTCTTGTCTTGTGCAAACTCTTTAATTTCTTTAGCAAGAGCATGAACAATAAACTTTTCTAACTTTTGTTGATTTTCCATTTGTGCTTTACGATCATTACGCAATTCTCTAATTTCTTCTGCTAACTTAGTTACCATAAAGTCATTAAATTTAGTTGCGTGTTCACTTAAAGCAACACGGGTAGCAACACGATCTGCTACTAGTTGTTTCTTTTCTTCATGAAACTCTTTGATTTCCTGAGAAAGATTTTCAGTTAACATCTTATCTAGGGCTTCTACCATCACACTACGATCATGTTCGTAACGTTGTGCGAATTCCTCACGGAGTTCGCCGCGTACTTGATCGCGGGCTTCAGTCAACTTTCCTTCCCAAACTTTTTGAAGTTCGTTTGAGACATCTTCGTTGATTAGACCACTCTCTAGTAATGGTTTGATAGCATCTAACATGCTCATATCCCCTATTATTTAATTTTCAATTCCTTGATAAGGCGTTTTACTTCCTCACCTAAGAAATTTTGTACCTTTTTGTTGCCCCTTGCTTCCCTAGCGACATCTAAAACTTTATGACCATGCTTCATATTCATGAGGCTTTCGTATATTGCTTTAGGATATGCGTTAGGTGCGCTTGGTTGTGCAACGATATCAACAGTGATTATTTCAAAATCACTTACTTTGCCATTCAAATCACTTACATTACCTGATCCGCGACTTGAAACGCCGAGTTTAACACCACTCTCCAACATAGTCTTTACTAATTGACCCATTGGAGTTGGTAGAATCTTTAGTTTACCGAAACCGTTAGCGCCATCCATCCACATATTTGTGATCATATGACTTACGCGGTCTAGGTTAATTTTAAGGTCATCTGGGTGATCTACTTCACCCAATACACTATAACCTTCTTGAATTTGTTTGTTTAACGTGTTGACTGCTGTTTCAATTTCATTAACGGGGTAAACACGCTCATTTGCGTTCTTTACCCCGCCCTGAATAAAGATGCCCTTCATATAGAGGGTCTTTAATTCATCGTTGCCTTCCTTGACGGCTTCAACGATTATGTTCGCTCTATCAAACGTTAAGTGTTCTCTGAGATACAAAGCCATTTGTCTCCAGTTAACTCTTAATTAGCCTTTAGCCACTGGGCTTTTAGCATTCGAACCATCATCACCGTGTTTTGGTTTTGGTGCGTTCTCTAACTTTGCGCCTTTTTGGCCTGGTGCATTTTTAAATTTGTTTGCTCCCGGTAAATCGCCTTCCTTCTTACTATATTCGTTTGAAGGACCTTTTGGACCTGTTGGTACTGCTTCACTGTCGCCTGAGAATTTAACAGGATTTACCCCTGCTGCTTTTACTTTTGGCTCATGTAAAGTTGGGCTCTTTGTTTGTGCTCCGTTGTCACCGTGTGTTACAGAAACTTTCTGTAATTGTACGGCTTCCATCATTGCTTCCTCTTCTTCATCGGAAACTTCTACTTCTTCATCACCCATTTCTTCTTCACCTGAATCGCCCCTTAGTACGGCTTCAAGGTCTGCAACTATATCTTCTAATTCGTCTTTGACTTTTGCGACTTCGCCAGCGTCAACATCACCTGCTGGTTCTGCATCAACTTCTTCTTCGCTGTCAATTTCAAGGTCTTCAACTTCTTCTTCATTCATTCCTGTTTCTTCAACATCAATCTCATCCAGTAAATCTGCAACTTGACCATGCATCTGACCGCCTTCGTCCATCATTTCTTCATCCATGATTGATTCATAGATTTCGCGTGATTTTTCAACTACGATTTCATGAAATAATTCACGGGCTTTTTCATCTTGCTCATTGATGATGAGGTCAATAAGCTGTTCGTATTTCTTGTTTTCCATTTGTGTTCTCCTGGATAATAATGGCTTTGTAGAATTATTTAGTGAATATCACTAAAAAGAGTTCAATAAGTGCGATTTTTTTGCGTTTTTAGTGTTTTACGCAGTGGGTTGCTGTGGTTGTGCTGGAATTCCGTATTGCTCTTTAACTTTTTTAAGGTATTCTTTCTTTTCAAAATTTCTTACGTCTAGCATTTTACGTAATTTTCTGATATGTTCTAGTGTAAGTTTTGTCTTACGGCTTGTTCTCCAAACCGGCTTACTATTATCATCGCTGATATCTTGATAGCCCGGGACGGGCGGATTGAACATTTCAATTAAATGCATATTAGTATTTATCTTAACCCGGCGGACCTGCTGGTCCAGCAGCTGGTCCAGCCTGTGGTCCTGCAGCCATAGCCGCATTTGGTCCTGCAGCATTAACTGGTCCTGCTGGCGGCTGTTGTTCGGGGCCCATTTGTTGTTGCTGTGCTTGTTGCTCTAATTCTTCGCCTGTTTCTTTATCAGATTCAATATCGCTTACGCTGACACCTATACTACGTAGATCAGTACCTGCAGGTTCATTAAGTTTTTCTTTACCGTTTTCTTCACGCCATAGTTTTTCGTTCTTGTTGATTTCTTCTTGTGTCAATCCTAAGAATCGTTCTAGTGCAAAACGTTTACTAATATAAGGAAATTGTTCCATTGTTTGATAAGTTGTTACTCTAGCCGTGTCAAGTTCACTTTGACGATATGCTGCAAAGTTTTGCGGTGGATTAAAACTTAATTCAAATAATCCGCTATCAATATTGAATCCTCGCCAACGCAAGAATAATTTGAATTCTTCGTCAAGTTTTTGAGCCATATAATTCTGTAATCGTTCGCAATATTGATTGAAACGATATTCTTGAATCAATGCTGTACCAACACGACCATCGCTTAATGGTCTATCGCTGTCATCCGGACCAGTTGGTAAGTAACTACTTGGTACACGTAGTCCACGTGCTAATCTGTTATTAAAATATTTTAAGTCATCAATTTCGCCTAAATTTTGACCACCCTGCATAACTTCTACTGATGATCCGCGACCGTCTGCGGTGACTGGAAAGAAGTAATCTTCATTCATTGAGAGTGGATTATATGTAGCATCTACTATTGATGCACCACCATATACGCTAGGAATTCTACGTTGATGAATTTCATTTTTAATACGTTCAACATAAGCCATAGCCATATGACTTGGCATATTACCTACGTCAATCTTAAATAATCTACGTTCAGGTGCACGTTGTACGCGATAAATTAATACAGCATCTTCTAATAATTCTTTTTGCTTATATACTTTGAATACGTTTTCTAATATACTTTGTCCAAACGGCCAAAATCTATCTAATCCTTCTGTTAAACTTAAATGTACTATATGTTTTGCGTCAATAGCCATCTCGCTTTGACCCAATGTAAAACGGCTACCGGATGTATTATATGGCATTGCTGGAACTGTATAAGGTGTGTTAGTTCCGCCACCTGTTCCACCTAATCCTGTTGCAGGATTAGCGGCAAAATCTGTGTTTGTTTTCTGTGCAACTGATAAGTTTTGTAAGTTAATGTTTAAATCTTTTAATACATATTGTTCGGGCAATTTGCCTTCACTTTCATTAACAATAACTTTGATAACTTTAACCATATCAACCCAATATAGTTTAAAGTTTTCGGGGTCACGCACAAATACTTGATCTCCGTACTTAATAACATTACGGAATATCTTAAACATTCTTTGATCAAATTCGTTTAGTTTACACCACTGTTGTAACTGTTCTTTTAGTATGTTTATTTCGTTGGGTGTAGGATCTTCTTTAAAATCTAGTGTAAATGCAGTCTTATTTTGATCATTTTTCTGTGTACTGAATTCTGAAATGATATCTAAACATGCGTTGATTTCAGCATCAACATCCATCATTTCATATTGATTGTAACGTTCAATTCTGTTTGGATGTCCTGTATAGACTTCCGGAAGTCTACTCATATAGTTACGATAACCAAAATTATCGTTGTTCCAAGTGCCATTACTATTTTGTCCGCTACTTGAATCCGTATTCCAAGATCCGGCATTACTATTAGCACCGGATATTGGGCTGCTGATTCCTGATCTATTTAAAAATTTCTTTTTGTATGACATTTTTGTTATTACTGTTTTATTTATAGTTAAACCTGACTATAACGTAATATCTTGCTAGAAGTTTGGTTACCTGCATCCAATTTATTAATCACTTCATCTAGTTTACTTGTCAGTACTTTGGCAATCATTTCATTTGCTCTAAATAAATCATCTTTTAAGTTTGAAGTAGACAATGTATCTAATTGCTGTTGGGCTGATTTGGTTTCTGTGCTTACTTGTTCTGAAGTCTTTTTACCTAATTCGGCAAGCAAACTATCTGGCGATAATGGTATTACCATTTCATTACCATGTAACATAGCAGGGAACCCTGATTTAGGGCCGCGCACTAATCCTCCCATATCTAAACTAGGTAATTCTTGAGGAGAAACCTCCGCATGAAAATGTTTACCTTGTGTAGTTGCTGTAGGATTATTGTATTCGTCATTGACTTTACTAAATCCTATGCCTTTTAAAATATTGATTATTTTTGCTGATTGTTCGGGGGTAGGTGTTTTATTTACTGTAAAGTCTACAGCACGACCTTCTTTATGAGAAGAGTTATTAAAATTCAATGCATGATAATAATCATTTAATGCAGTAATATGTTGTAATGTTAAATCACCAAAATCGGCGCGCTGTAATGAAACTATACCTTCTAATAACTTAGGATCTAGTCCATAACCCTCACCTTGTGTATCTCTAGTTCTGGGGTTAGCGTCATTCGCAGATTTTTTGCCCGTTCTATCTGCAATGATGTTCACAGGGATTTCTTGCGGGCCACGCAAGAATTTAGGATCAATGATACCTGTATCAATCAGTTTTGTCAGTGAAGTTCTGACTGTTCCTTCTCTTGTTTTAGGTGTTGCTACTTTATTTGCAACTGCTGCAGGAGTTGTTGCTTCTAATTTTCCAGAACTTATCAACTCATTAATGTTAGGTCTTACTGCTTGTTTAGGTGTTTCAGGAGTTATTATAGGAGCGGTTTCTGTTTGTGTTTCTGCTATGTTTGCAGTAGAACCAGGTGGTAAAGGAAGTCTCGCCTGTTCAGCAACCCTATCAATAATTGTATCTAATGTTTTTTTATCCAGTTTACCTGCATTTTCAGCACCTGCGCTATCCAATGCAAGCATAACTTTTGGTCGTAACGAACCTACTCTATTATTAGACTGACGTATATATCCTGCAATTTTACCAACTAATGCAGGATTAAGTTGTAGAGTAGTGCCTAAGTTAGTTCTAACTGAAATGCTTGAAAAATTAATAGGTGTTGATTCTGTTACTCTACCTTGTTCAGTACTTTGCGGTGTTCTTCTGCTAGCAGAAGGTGCTTCAGGGGTGGTCCCTATTGTTTCTGGTGTGGCAGTTTCGGGTCTAGGTGGGGCAACAACGGGCGGCTGCTGTTCCGGTGCTCTAGGTGTGGCAACCGGCGTAGTTATTTGAGTAGGGGGTGCTACAGGCGGTGCTGTCTCTACTGTAGGTGCTGCTACAGGTGGTACTGTCGGAGTCTCTACAGGTTGTGTAACTGCCGGTGCCGTTTCTGTCGCAACAGGTGGTACTGTTGGTGCTGCTACAGGTGGTGTTGTTTCTGTCGCAACAGGTGGTACTGTTGGTGCTGCTACA
>Ga0172367_10004093_pt1 | contig 18381 bp, 26 predicted proteins | sample Lak10m_FD_114542 | JGI IMG/M metagenome (GOLD analysis project Ga0172367, IMG submission 114542) | Freshwater microbial communities from Kabuno Bay, South-Kivu, Congo - kab_022012_10m | ecosystem: Environmental > Aquatic > Freshwater > Lake | place: Democratic Republic of the Congo: South-Kivu...
AAAAAACCCCGAACTTTCAAGGTTCAGGGTCTCTATGTTTGGCTTTGTTGAATTATTACCAACCACTTGCTTCTGAACCTAAGCATACTCTGCCCGCATCACCTGTATTCGGTGTTGTAGGTCTAAGTCCTAAATTCGTATTAACAAAAAGTTGTTTCATAATGTATAAATACAATATATTCTACGAAAGTGAGTAATAATTTGATTTTGGAAAATTTTTTATGATATTTATTTTTATGATGATTTTAGACAATACAATATCGTGTCTTTTGGGAACTTCAAGTTCATATGAGAACCTTTGGGTGGTGAAACGCAGGATACCCCGAACCATAAACTATTGCTAAAGCATTGTATATTCGAAGGGGTCATCAGACCCCTTTTGTTTTTTGAAGAAAATAAATTATTATTCAAAAAAATCCTATGGGAGATGTATTAGTATTGAATTTTGACTACACCCCGTTGAATGTGACCACCATTCGACGAGGATTCGTTTTAGTTGATAAAGGTAAAGCAGAAATTGTTAAATCTGACGAAACTCCAATTGCCGCAGGATACAAAACATACGTTCGTCCTGTGATTATTAGATTATTGAAATATATCAAACATTTCACAAGAAATCTTCGTGCCAACAGAAACAGAATCTATAAAAGAGACAACCAACAATGTGTTTATTGTGGTTCAAGTAAACATTTGACTTTGGACCACGTAATTCCAAAATCTCGAGGTGGTAAAAATGAATGGACAAATCTTGTTACTTCTTGTTTTAAATGTAATCTAAAAAAAGCCGATAGAACTCCTGAAGAAGCAAGAATGTCTATGAGACACAAACCATTCACACCAACGTTAGTAGGTGAAAATGTTATTGTGAGTAAAGTTTGGGATGACTTTCAAAAATCATTCATTTATTAACAAATAAAACTATAATTATGAAGATGAACTCAGAGAAAAAAATTAAAATTGCCTTCACGATAATAATATTGGCCTTGTTGTGCGCATTAATTCGCATGGAATACTATAAAGATTTGAGTGAAACCCAACGTATTGAAGTTTTAGGTGGTGGTGATATTGCAAAATCACAAACTATCGATTCTCTACAAAATTTGGTTGACTCCTTACATTCCGAAAATTTTCCTTGCCAAGTTGAGCTCGGAAGATATCAGGTCGCATATCAAATTTTCATGGAAAAGAATCCAAAAGCCGCGTCTCAATATGGAGACATAATCTCAGAAGAAACAGAATAATAATATGGAAGAAAATCAATCAAACCCAACCGAAAATCCACAGGATTTATTAAACGCATCCCTTATTTTCGCAAGAGCCTTGAGTCTTATATTAGAAGATAGTCAAGGAATTGTAGTAGACCTCCAAAAGGGTGTCGAAGTTGGTTCAGATGTAGAAAAAGTAATTGTATTTAGACATCAAGACCAAGTACACATATATAAATGCGATGATGACTTAGTTGAGGGTACTGCAGTTAGAATGTCCAATACTGAAAAACCATCTGAAGAAAATTAATTTCCATGAGGGTATTAGGTTTTTCTGTCGGACACGACAAGGGAGCTGTTATTATTGAAAACGGTAAAATTCTTATCGGGATTACTCAAGAAAGACTTTCAAGAGTAAAACACGATGGTGCTCACAATGGTGGAGAAATTCCTGTGGAATCCATCAGATACTGTTTGGATAATGCATCGCTCGCGTTCAAAGATATTGACCTTTGGGTCTACAGTACAACCGAAGAAGTTGATGATGTCCTTGTTAAGTTCAAGAAAGAATTAAAATACGATATCTCCTATAAACATGAGTTTTTACCTCACCATTTAGCACACGCTTATTCAACTTTCTTCAGTTCTGGTTTCGAAGATGCTGTCGTTGTCGTTGCAGATGCTTCAGGTAGCATCCTTGATGACCAAAATAGATTATCCGAATGGTATCCAGAAAAAACAAGAGAAGGTTTAACTGATGATGAGAGGTGGACTGAAGCAATATCAATATTTCATTTTACAAAATCAGATTATAAAGAAATATATAAAAAATGGATAAAATATCCTGTACCAATTAATACAAATGAAGGCGTTTCTGTTGGTACTGTTTATTCAACTGGTTCCCTTCAATTAATTTACGAACCGCAAACCCACACATGGCCTGCTGGTAAATTAATGGGACTTGCATCTTACGCCGATAAAGATATCGTTGCAGAAGCACCATTTTATAATGTTTGGACAGAGGATGGAGATATATTCATACCAAACAACTTAATATATCCAAGAGTAACCCACGAGTCTGATTTTTTCTCAAGAGCATGTGTTGCAGGAATTTACCAAAGAGAACAAGAAAGAGTTTCTGTTATGTTAGCAGAACTTGGTAAGAAATTATCAGAATCAAAAAATATTTGTGTTGCTGGCGGGTCATTCCTTAATTGTAATTCAAATGAGCAAATTTTGAGTTCTGGTTTATATGAAGATTGTTATTTTCTTCCTCCCTCTGATGATTCAGGTATTCCTTTGGGCTGTGCGTGGTATGGATATCAATTAGTTAGCCCAATTAAAGAAACAAAAAAATTGTCTCCTTATCTTGGAAAAGTTTATTCTGAATTCGAAATCAGTAAATCAATTAATGAATTCCCTAACTTAGAATTTTTTAAGTACGAAAATTTTGATGATTTAGTTTCAGAGGTTACTTACGAACTCACACAGAATAGAGTTGTTGGGTGGTTCCAAAATGGTTCTGAGATTGGACCAAGGGCTCTTGGTAACCGTTCAATTTTAGCATCACCAATTAAAAAATGGATGACTGGATATATTAACGGAGATATTAAAAAGAGAGAATGGTATAGACCATTCGCACCTGCTGTTTTATTTGAACATCAATCAGAAATTTTTGAATCAGATATTTTTTCACCTTACATGTTAGTTACAACTACAGTAAAAGAAGAATGGAGAGATAAAATTCCTGCGGTAACACACATCGACAATTCAGCAAGACACCAATCTGTTACTGAGGAGTCAAATCCAAGATTTTATAAATTAATAAAAAATTTCTACAACAAGACTGGTGTACCTGTTTTACTTAATACAAGTTTCAACGGTCCCCACGAGCCAATAGTTGAGTCTCCTACAGACGCAATTAAATCTATGTTCAGTTGCAAATTGGACTTTCTTGTTATAGGAAATATTCTTATCAAGAGGTAATTTAGATGAGTACTATATATGGTTTTTATGGTGGTTCGCACAGCCCTTCCACTTCATTTATAAAAGATGGTGAAATAATCTGTTGTATTGAAGAAGAAAGAATCACAAGAAAAAAAGCTGGAGATAATTTCGATTGTGTTGCAGAATTAAGTTCACGTGAAGTTGAAAAGATTTCAGGTATACCAATTAAAGATGCGGATTATAGAGTTTTTGTGGAACCTGTAACTGAGGCATTTGCTAATAGACTAACAGATTTTAATTATGATAGAGTTAGTCATCATGACGCACATTGTTACGGTGCATACTTCACAAGTGGAATGGAAGGAAAAGCTCTAAGTATCTCATATGACGGTGGAGGAGATAAATCAGTAATGAAAGTTTATCTCTGTGAAAACGGAAAGATGACCTTGGCATATTCTTATGATATGTGTAGCACAGGAAGTTTATCACATCTTTGGGCGTTTTCAGTCAGTACAATAAAAGGTTATGACCATGAGGGTGAGAGTATTTGGAAAATGTGTAAAGACGAAGGGAAACTTATGGGAATGGCTCCTGATGGAGAATATGATGAAAATTTTTATAGAATTCTGAAGTCTTTGATTGATTACAAAGATTTACGTTTTTTTCCAATTGATACAGGTAATAAAACTAGATTTGTCGTTGAAACTATGCACCGATTAGGGTGGTTTAGAGATAACAAATCGATTGAAAAATTTTCTTTCAATTTACAAAAAATTACTGAGGATTTGATGTTGAATTTTTTGAATGACCTTCATATTAGATTTCCCGAATATACAAAATTATGTTTCTCAGGTGGTTTGTTTGCGAATGTGAAACTCAATCAAAAGATAAATCAATTACCTTGGGTTGAAGAGATATACATAATACCTGCAATGGGGGATGAAGGTTTGAGTTTGGGTGCATGTATCATGAAAGCCCACCAACTTGGAGAAATCAACAAACCTTTTAAGTTAAAGAACGTATTCTTTGGAAAAAAATATACCAACAAACAAATTATCGAAGCGTCGGAAAGATACCACGTTCAATACGAAAAATACAACCCTAAGGAGATTGCCAAATTACTGAATGATGGTGAAATTATTGGGTGGTTTCAACACGGTTTTGAATATGGTCCGAGAGCGTTGGGGGCTAGAAGTATTTTAGTTAGACCAACTGATTATGAAACACATAGAAAGTTGAATACCCGTCTCAAAAGACACGACTCAATGCCATTTGCCCCAATTGTGATGGAAGAATTTTTCGAAGATATTTTTAATGAAAATAAATCCAAGTATACATCAGAATTTATGACTTTATGTTTTCAAACCAAAGATGAATGGATTGAAAAAATACCTGCAGTGATACAAAAATCTGATAAGACGGCCAGACCACAACTTGTGAAAAAAGATAACAACCCTCTTTTTTGGGAGATATTGAACGAATATCACAAAATATCAGGAATACCTGTGTTGTTGAATACGTCATTTAACACCCATAACGAACCCATAATTGATAATCCTGACCATGCATTTCCTAAGTTAATGGATGGTACATTAGATAAACTTATAATTGGAGAGTATGTTTTTTCAAGTAGGAAATGAAAAGATTCTTATTGATTTCAATGATGGGATTACAGTAAGAGTTGGTGGACCTGATTTAACTTATTTTATTGAATGTGTAGAATACAGGAATGGGGACCATGAGCCAGTCATGTTGGAGAGTTTTCATGTGACTAGTAATTGTGATTGGCCATATAAAGAATTCAGGGTACCAATTGAATTTTACATGGATTTTGAATTGAAGATTTATAAGTTTGACCCAATATATGGTTTGAAACTTATTTTTAATCACAGATATAATGACTACGACCAAGTAGTTAGATTTGTAATTGATACCAAAAATCGAGAAGACGCTGAATTGTGGTTAAAAAAAGTGAAAGAATATAAAAGAAAAAATTACTGCAAAATTCAGATTTTTTCTGAATTTGAAGACATGGACTCAGAATCAGATACGAGATATCAGACAAGAGACATAACCCCTTACAAAACATATAGGATAGGAAGATTTCCAAAAAATAGTAACGATTGGAAAACAATTGACCCAAGAAAAGAAGGTATGATATGGTACGGATACTGGAAAACCATTTGGTCCTATCAACATCCGAGACTATGGAAAAATTTATCTTCGGAAGAAATTGCAAATGATATTTTGGGGTTGTAACAAATATTTTATACTTTTGTTACAAATAACAAAAATATGGATATATCAAAAGAATTCTCGTCTTATTACACAAAACATCTAGGTAAAGGTTTATTGGACCTACACTACTACGGTCAACAAATTGAGTCCTCAATGACTCCTTACATTTTGGAGGAAAGAGAAATGAGAGCAACTCAAATTGATATTTTTTCACGTTTGATGAGAGACAGAATCATATGGGTGGCAGGTGGTGTTGATGATAGAATGTCCACTATCGTTCAAGCGCAACTTATGTTTTTAGATAATACAGAAAAAACAGATATCACAATGCATATCGACTCACCTGGTGGGTCTGTGAAATCAGGACTTTCAATGGTTGATGTAATGAACTACGTAGCTTGTGATATTATCACAGTTAATACAGGTATGGCAGCATCCATGGGGTCCATTCTACTTGGAGCAGGAACTAAAGGTAAAAGAAGTTCACTAAGATTTTCAAGAACTATGTTACACCAATCATCAGGTGGATTTGGTGGAAATATTCAAGACGCTGAAATTAGTATGAAGGAGTGGCACAAATTAAACGACATTTTATTTACTCTTCTTGGTGAATATTGTGGTAAAGACCCTGAGCAAGTTAAACAAGACGCAACAAGAGATTTATGGTTGGATTCAGAACAAGCCTTAGAATATGGTATAATTGATACCATCGTTAAAACAAAAAAGAAGGGGTAACCCCTTCTTTTTTTTTTGACCTTAGAACACCCCCTTTTGCTCTTTAGATTTATGTAGGTTTAACCGCTCCTACCAGCTCTTTACCTTTATCTAAAATTTCACTTCCTTTACCTTTAATTTTATCTAACACGTTTTCGGCGTTCCCTGTATACTTATCAAACAATCCACACACACCTTCAGATAGTTTTTCTTCCAAGTTCGAAACAAATGAAGTTTCTTTAATTGCTCCTCCCAAAACGTTTCTAAGAATTGAATGTCCTCTACCATCAAGACCCTGAGCTCTTTGTAACATAATTGTTAATGCCTCTGCCAATGATTCCGCAATTAATTTAGTAAGTTCTTTACAATCTTTAGTTGCTCTTGCCAATCTTGCTGGGTCTGAAACTATGAAAGAAGTAACAAAATCTTTGAAATACCCTCCCAAACCAAACCAACCTAAAACAGAACCTACTAATGGTTCAACAAAAGCTTGAGTAATACCACTTGGTGTCTGGCCAAACAATTTTCCAAGAATATCACCAAATTGCTCATTTATTAGTCCTTGATTATCCAAGGTTCTAACCTCAGCCAAAAACTCAAATATTACTTTTAGTTTTTTGTCCTCTTCTAAAGATTGAAATTTTTTAGTGTCTCCTATGATAATAGAAAGTCTACTCTCAACTAATTTCCTTTCAATTAATTGGGAATTTTTCCTTTGTTTTTCTTCTAAAAGTTTTTTTCTAATATCTTTTTTTAACATTTTACTGAAGTCTAAAAATTGAATCATCTCCTGATGAAGAAGGTCCTCCACTTTTTCTTCCTGAAAGAAGAGCAATCATTTCATCAAACTTGCCTCCACCGATGCCCCACTTACCTTCGAATTCGTTCTTACAGAATTGAGCTTGGTCTTTCATACGTTGGACTAATCCTCTATTAGTAATCTGTCTTCCTTTTGTTCTATTAAACTCGTTAAAGAAACGTTCGATGGTCTCTCTACACTCTTTTCTCTTCATAGATTCCCCCTCTTGCTTGTCTTGAAGAATAGTTGCATCAGCAAGTTTGGGGTCAATATACACTAGTTGGTTAGGTGAAAATAATCCTTGAGGTAATCCTGAATAATTAATCTTATATAATTCCACATATTGGTAGTTATCTTTCTCAGTGTTTGTAGGATTAACAATGTAACCATCTTTTCTAAGTTTTTCAACCCACTGAGTTCTAACTTGCTCTTTATCATCCATTGTACCAGTTGCGGTCCCCACTTTTTTATAAAGTTTAACATTTCCTACATTAACTACTTGCCATATTTGAGGATTATTCAATTCTCTAATATCTTCACCCGAAGCTCTTAGTTCCTCAGGTGTTTGCCATTTATCTTTCTTATATTGAGTAATCAAATATTCATTGTTAACTTCTTCCTCAGTTTTCTTCCCAAAATTAGCCATAGCAGCACAAGGTTTTGGAAGAGGTCTCGGTTGTGTAAACTCAGACGGTTGACCATTTTGTCCTGGTTTTACATAATAATACGTATTATCAGGTCTTATTCTTACCACCACATACCCTTGATTTTTCATCGTAGCATCATTAGTTCCTTTTTGGAACACATAATTACCACTACCTTTAGGTGACTCTACCATACCAAAATAAACATCACTACCTTTTTGTCCGAAACAACCTGCAGAGATTCCTGCTTGAATTATATCTCTACTATTGTTGGTTTGTTCGGATAATAATCTATGTCTTTTGAGAATTTCAATTCTCTCGGATTCTTCAACTAAAAAATTTTTCATTAAAATTATTTTTATAATTCTTCGATACCTGTTGGTTCTGGTTTCAATTCTGGGTTAATATTTTGTGACCCACCAATACAGATTTTATCAACTTCAGAGTCTCTAAATATTCCATTTAATTCTGGATGTTTTTCATTTAATTTTGCTTCAGTTTTCGGTCCGAATTTACCGTCCTGAGATAGTCCACCCAAACATCCTTGAACTTTTTCAATAACGTCTGATTTACATCCTTTTCTATAAACTCCTGAACAAGATTCAAATGATGGTGCTGGTGTCGGGTTTGGGTCAGGTGTAGGATTTGGTGATGGATTAGGATTTCCATCCATATCTAAATCACCTTCCAATGCACCTAAATCAATATTTCCTAAATCAGCCTGTTCAAATAATGGTTTTTTTTTAACACTTTCAGAAACAACGGTGGTTTTTGTACCAGAACATACCACTTTTTTACCCGTATATTTGTGAGTGTCCGCAGTGTAAATTCTTCCGTTCATTAATAAATGGAAAGGTTTAATTTGACCTCTAATTTTAAAATTAACTGCCACATATGTGTTACCATATTTATCAGATTCTACAGTTATAGGTTGGGCAAATGAATCAGAAATTTCTAAACATGGGAAACTTTCAATCCACCAATTTTCATTGGCAGTTTCGGCATCTCTTATTTTAAGATTTCCTTTAACAGATTTTGCAAGTAGAATTTCAATTACGTTAGTAACCTCTCCAATTTCCGAGGTATTGAGTTCACTAATTAGTTCATTCTCAAACTTTTCTTTACCCATGAGCTCTCTAACCTTACAAAAGTCCCCGAAATTTCCTTTACTTTCAAGTTCTGATAAAGCCGTCCTTAAGTCAGTCAATCCTGTTCCCGCACCTATCCCGAGTCCCATGAATGTCCAATCAAAAGATTTTCTGAAAAGACCCGCCAATTTTGTCTGTTCTTGGGTGCTTAATGTTTCCCTTTTCAATTTTTGTGCTTCAGCGTTGTTTTTATCACAACCTTTGGCAAGTTCAGAAAGTTTAGTTTTGGCATCGGTTGTAGTCCATTCTGAGGCCGTACCACCAATACCCAATGCAGCCAAAGCACTACCACCCCACGCTAAAATAGGAAGCCACGCAATTTCATTTATAAGTTGTTTATTTTCAACAATTACTTTGTTTTCTGTGTAAGTTCTTGAAGAATCATACTCCATCATTAGTTTGATTCTTTGGAGTGCTTCTTCGGGACTGTATTTAGGGTGTACCATACTAATCTGTTTTTTGTTATAAATATATCAATTATGCGTAATCTGAGCCACCTGTTTTTCCCATAACTCTTCCAGATGTCCATTTATACTTTGGGTCGTTCATATAAGTCTTTCCAAAAGTTCTTCCTGATTCCCATTTTGATTTTGGGTCGTTCATATAAGTCTTTCCAAAAGTTCTTCCTGATTCCCATTTTTTTGGCGTTTTTCCCGTTGATGTTGAACCCTCTCCTCCACTTGATGGCGGAGATGCAGCCGCTTCTTGTTCTCCAATTTCTCCCGATGGTTTTCTATGGGAATACTTTTCAAATAGAGTTATTAAAATATCTACGTCTAAAATCATATAAATAAATATTTTTTGATTTGGTAAAATTTCATACCTTTGGGATTATGAAAAAATATATCCTTTTAATACTCCCATTACTGTTTTCTTGTGAAAAATATGTGGTTGAAATTAGTGACCTCACTTTGAGTGGAAGGTACGTGGTTTCTCAAATTGACGTTATATATACGGATAGACCGTCTGTTACTTTCATTGGGGGTCAAACATACTCAAACACACAACTACCTCATCCTTTCAACAACATCAAAGTTAATGATTTTTATATCCTTTTGGAGGGTAGTGGATTCATTGGTTGGTTTAAGCTTGGTAGAATGCAACCATATTCTTCAAATATGTGGTTATATGGTAATAATAGAGAACTTTACTTTGATGTCTACGGTAATGACGCTTATAACCATGGTTATCTCAGTTTGAAGTATATTCCAATGAATACGAACACTTTCAAAAACATAATTTTCAGAATCGAAGAGGATGGATTAGAAAGTTTAAAACTTTTAAACACAGGTGTTTATGATAACCAAGGTAACAAAACCCAAGTCAGGTTATATCTACATCGAGAACACCCTTAGTAAAATTCTGCTTCGGGTAAAGACTCGGGGTGGATTGTATAATATTCATTCAAGAATGTTATCAATTCATCCTCATCAAGTTCAACTTTTTCTTCATCGACAAATGAGTCATCCTCATCTTCGTCAAAAAAATCAAAAGATTCTGTAACTAAATCAAATCCATATTCTTCAACTATTGAATAATCTATTTGGTCTACTCTGATAACTTCTTCATTGTCCTCTATCGTCCTAAAAGAAACCTCCATAATATTACTATCAGGGTTCATGAAGTAGGACACAATTTCTTTAATTTCCATATGTAATTTTATATAACAAATATTAGAAAGTAAGGTAAAAGTCATTTCAATTTTTTTCTTTTACCATTTTTTTTCTGTGTATTTATGGTTAGATTTTATTAAAGACAAAAATTTATGAGATTCAATTCACTTACAATAGATGACTTCTACGCTAACCCAATGGATGTTAGAGAATTTGCATTAAAACAAGAATTTAAAGTTAGAGGAAATTATCCTGGTCAAAGAACTAGGTCATTTTTAAATGATGGACTTAGAAAGAAACTAAGAGATATTCTTTACCCATTTGCAGGTGAGATTACATATTGGGGTAGTGATGACCCTGAAAACAACTATACAGGTTCATTTCAATACACAGTTGCTGAGGATAGGTCGTGGATTCACGCTGACTCAACAACAGATTGGGCTGCCGTTTGTTACCTTACACCCGACGCCCCATTAAGCTCAGGAACTGGAATTTTCCGTCACAAAGCAACAGGATGGATGCACTATAACTATAAAAGAGAGAATGAACCAGGGTATAAAGAAGCCGCACCTCCTGGTATTGACTGTAGAGATTATACTAAGTGGGAACTTGTTGATAGAGTTGGAAATGTTTTTAATCGTCTGATTATGTATAGAGCAGACAACTATCACGTTTCTTTAGACTATTTTGGGAGAGATATGAACGACGGAAGATTGTTTCAGGTATTCTTTTTTAACACCGAACGTTAATCCAATTCTATTTTGGAGAGTAAATCTACATTCATCTCAGCAACAATACTCAAAATTCCCTCAGTACAGAAACATTTTTCAGGATGATGTGTTGAGCTTACAAGTCTCATATGATTAAAACCAAGAATTAAAGGTACAAATTCAGATTTTTGGTAAATTTTTTGTAAAACTAAATTGGGGTCCAAAGAAATTAAAAAATCAATCGCATCTTTTGTTGGTGTCTGAAACACAGGTATTGGAAGTTTAGACATTAATTCTCTAAATTCATGAAAACCATACTTATCTGTAGCACCATCTAAAGGTTGAATCGCTAAACTTAAATTTTCCTTTGACGATTTAAAAAACCAAAGCCAAAATTCGTTTTGCAATCCAACTTTTCTGAAATCTGATGTTGATATAATTTTGTGTTGAATCATCTTAAGTTTGCACCACACAACCAAGTCACCAAAGACCTTCTCAATCCAGAGGAAAGGGGTGTTACTCTATGTAATACGAATGAGGGGAAAAAACAAATTAATCCTTTTTGTCTAGGTACGTTCAAGATACTTCCACCAGTGTTCATCTGTAAATCACCGCCCTCATACTCATCAGAATCTGATAACTGAAGTACAACCGACAATTTTCTATTAGAAATACCAACACCAAGGTCGGCATGCCAATCATAGTGACCACCATTTCCATAGTATGAAGTATATTGAAGGTCATCTTGGAAATCCCAAATATCGAAGTTCCACATTTCAGTATTTGCTTTGATTGCTAAACCCGCGATTCTTTCAAAAATCCAGTATGTTTTAGGGTTATTCGATAACCATGAAATATCGCTCACTCTATATCCCGACTCGTGTTGACTTTCGTCTTCACCTACTGTAGTTGCCTTTATTTTAGGTTGGGATTCTCCAATTTCAATTATTTTTTCAATCTCTTGGTTGGTGAACACATCTGTGAAATAATAGTAATTGAAATGATTTACATTATTTCTTTGGTTTTGCACGAATTTGTTGTTACTTGGCATCTGTTTGATTTATTACTTCAAGTTTAATTTGGTTTACCTATATTTTCAATAGTATGACTAAAAAAAAATTAGTGTTCGATGTTGTCTTCTCGTCTGGTGATGAATCTGTTTTCGAATTGAGGTTTGAAAAGTTATACGATATCGTAGATTATTTTCTAATTTTTGGAACAGAAGAAAGTTTGAAAAAAATTAAAAAATATTACTCTGAGAATGATTCTAAAATCAAAATCTTTGTTGTTGAACAACCTTCAAATCTCAATTTGGAAAATGAAAAATCAATTTCAACTACAATTTTGAATACCATAATAGAGCTCTATGGTTCTTTCGAGGATTTAATTTTCTTTTCTTTTTCTTATGAGATATATGATTTACCCAGTTTGAATGAAGTAGATATTAAAGCGAAAGACGTAAACTTTTTATTGTGTGATGTTTTTGAAGGTAATTTTGATAGAAAAAGAAAACACTCAGAACTCGGCTCAGTCTTAGCCAATTTCAGTCATTTATTAAAAAATAAAAAAGGTTTTTTCCATGAAATTTTCAATTTTAAATTAAATAAAAAAACACATGACTTAGGTATAAAAAATGGTTTCAAAATTTTGAATTTTACAAAAAGTATTGATAATCTGCCCAATCATTATAAATGCCCGTTTTCACACAAGTTTATAGAATACAAGTTCGAAAGGGTTAATAGAAAATTTTGTTTCTTTTGTGATATAGATATCCATGATGTTGTATGTGATTACATTTTCAAACTAAAATTCATTAACAAGTTTCCTGAAAAATATTCAAATGATTTGAATCGTAAAATACAAGAGTTTGAAATTTTTATACCCGAAAACCCTTTGTATTTCACAAATATCGAAGATTTTCAATCTAATTACAAAATTAATGAAGTTGTTAAAATTTTATTCTTGTTCGATTGTGATGATGAAGATGATGTTGAAATATATTCTAATGATGAAATTAAAAAATATAAATTCCGTGAAATAAAAAACCCCTCTTTGTGAGGGGTTTTTGTTATTTTATAACTTTCATTCTAACCATCATTTCTGTAATCTTGTTCTTTTGAATTTCAAACGACTCTTTTAAATCCTCGTCAATTTCATCCCAATTACCAGTGTGTGCTTTGATTTCCTCCCAAGACGCATTTTCAGGATTAAATTTAGTCAAATCCAAATCTAATTCATTTGGTTCCAAATCTTTTTCCCAGTAAATGTCGTCATTTTCAGATTCACCATCGGGATTCAAATCCATTCTATCCAAATCTGTCTCATCTTCAAAACCCTCATTCCAACTTGATGTTTGGTAGGGTCCTGAACTTCCTGGTCCTTTGGAGTCAAAATCAAATGCTGGTTCCATATCACCATATATTCCTTGTACTCCTGAAATATCTTGTTCATCCACCTCATCAGACCAAGCAGATTCCATTGTTTCGTATTCTGTATTGTCGTCACAGTCTAAACAATCTTGTTCTTCCATTTCTCCTTCAGGGTAGACATCCATTGGTCCGTTACTTACAAAATCATAGGGTGGTTCAACATTACTAATGTCCATATCAGGAGCATTTCCACCACCAGTATAACCTTGTTCATACATTTCACTTGAATCGATTTCCAAGTCATTAGTTCCCACGACTTCATCATCCTCATTGTCTGGGTCTTCAAAATTGTCGACATAATCATCTTCTACTTGTTCACTTTTTATTCCTTTCATGTGGTGCATTTTTTCAAATGTACCATATTTGTTTCCACCACCTTGTACGTAATCAAATTCTGCATTTCCCAAATCTTCAACGTTATAGATATCGTCAAGATGTCCTGTTTCTTCTAAGGATTCCATTTTGTATCCACATTCATTACATTCTCCCTCATACATTTCACTTCCACACTCGGAACACATAAGTTCCTTACCTTCTTCCATCGCGCCAACTTCACCTTTCCAACCAAATTCCATACATTCCCCTTCACTCATTTCCCTTGAGCCGCACTCATCACAAACATCTTTTTGAACTTGTTCGTTGATTCCCATATTTGTATATGGTTTTACGACGCCTTTATTATTCACTACAGCACCGACTTTATCCTTAGCAAAGTCTTGTACATATAATGGTTGTTCGTTAGATACTGATGATTGTATCGTTCTGTATCCGTCGTATAATGTTCTGTGTTGTGCCAAGATATCATTTTTCTCATCTTGACTCAATCTGCTTGCTAAAAAGTATGCGTTCATAAAAGAATTATTTACTATAAATACCAAATAATTTCGATTTTTCTATTTTCATTAGTTATTGGTGTGTGTAGAATTAGTTGAACAGGTCGGTTTAATTCTATTGATAAAGTATCTTGGTAATTTACTTATCGCCCAAAACACTGACCTGTTTTTTTTATGCCTTTTTTTACTATCTTTGTATTCTAAACAAATCATATCATGCAAACATTAGTATTCAACACAACAACAAAAACAGTAAAAATCTACGAAGGTCCCACTCCAAAGGACGGACAACTTATCTACAATTTAGGGCAAGTTCCAACAGTAAAACCACTTGAAGGATATTACGAAGTAATGCAAAAAGATGAATTTGAAAAATCAATGCCTGTATTACGTCTTCCTATCTCCAACACAAACATGGTAATTTCAAAATAAAAAAATGGACAATCGTTTAACAGAAATATACGAAAACACAATACCTCATAGTTCTTTTTTGAGTGAAAGAGCAATCAAAAGTTGTATGCACCAATCTTATAAGTTGGGTGTTCACGATGTTTTGGAATGGTTGAAAAAACAAAATCACCTCTCTGATAACATAAACTATCTCATTGAAGAGTTTGAGAATCAACACAATCCAAAATGAAAGAATTAGATTTGCACGGGATTTTTCATCGGGATGTTAGAGATAAAGTAGAAAACTTTGTTCTCTTACATTCCACTGAACTCCCTATTAGAATTATTACAGGGGATTCAAACCGTATGAGGAATCTCACAGTTAACATTCTAAATAAACATCATTTTACCTATAATATACCAGCCCACAACCCTGGTGAAATAATAGTTTTATCATGAATTCCATAGACAAACAATATCAAGACCTTCTACTACACATTCTTCGTAATGGTGTAGAAAAAAAAGATAGAACGGGTACTGGAACTAAGTCAATTTTTGGTTATCAAATCCGACATAATATGAGAGAAGGTTTTCCTTTACTCACAACCAAAAAAATGGCTTGGAAAACGATGGTGACTGAACTTCTTTGGTTTTTAAGAGGTGATACTAACATAAAATTTCTTGTCGATAATAATTGCCACATTTGGGATGGTGATGCATATAAAAACTATTTAAAACAATCAAAACGTGAGTTTGATTTGAATACCGCCATGTCTGGTCACCCTCATTTCAATTTATCTAAAGAAGATTTCGTTACAAAAATTAAAGATGATGAAAGATTCGTCAAACATTGGGGTGATTTAGGACCAATCTATGGAAAACAGTGGAGAAAGTGGCAAGGTTGGATGGATTTGAATGATGGTGATAGACGTGGTTCAATTTGGTATGACCAAATTCAACGTTTAATTTACCAACTAAAAACTGAACCCGATTCAAGAAGATTGATGGTAAATGCTTGGAATGTTGCTGAGTTAGATGATATGGTTTTACCTCCATGCCATTATGGATTTCAACTCTACACACGGGAGTTGACCTATAACGAAAGATATAATCATTGGTTCTCAAAAAATTACGAAACAGGTATGGAGTACAATGAAACGGAAGTACCTGATTTTGATAACGAATATTATGAAAAGACACCAACAAGAGCAATTTCTCTGATGTGGAATCAAAGGTCTGTAGATACCTTTTTAGGTTTGCCGTTCAATATCGCGTCTTATGGATTATTGTTGACTTTGCTCGGCAAACTCACAAATATGGTTCCAGAGGATTTAATAGGAAATTTAGGTGATACGCATCTTTATCTAAATCATATTGACCAAGCAAGAGAACAAATTGAAAGGACCTCTTTTGAATTACCGTCAATTAAGTTAGATTTTGATTTTAAATTTAGGGATGGGTATATTGTCGATTGGGAAAATATCAAAGTCGACCAAATCCAAGTTGTAAACTATAACTCCCACCCATCAATCAAAGCACCACTAAGTAATTAATATTATCTATTCAGAGCAGATAATGCCACGTAAAGACCAACAATTTTTTGTGAAAAATTTCTTGCATATCCATTGACCAAATTAATGTTGTCCAAGTCTTTATTGTTTTTTTCCATGTAACTTATAACACCTTGGATAATTTTATCCTTGGCTTCATCAGCATCTTCTAAAACTGCTTGAAAGGCTTCGTCGTCTTCTCTTCCTTCGCCGTAATACCTATCTATATGTTCTTTCCCAGCATATAATAATGGTGATGCTGCAAACATATTGATAATTCCACTTTCTCTTATCTTATATAAAAAATCCCTCAACCATCTCCAATCAAAATTTTCAAAAATGTCGGCATTAGCTATTATATAATTCCAAGTTTGGTCTCGAGTATTCTGTTCTTGAATATTCTCACTTGAAACTTTTTTCCAAGCATCAGTAGATGTTATCAGATTTAACACGCTTCCATTTTCCCATTTAACAGAAATAATGTTTTCATCAGCAGACTCGAATGGGTCTCTAGTTATTTTTTTCACCACACCAATAGTTCCAGCAGGAACAGATGTTTCTCCTTCCATGTGTAATAACATGATAACGTCACCTGGGTTTAATTCTGGATTCAAAGGTCCTTTCATAATAATAAATATTACTGGAGTATTTATAATCGTATGGAATTTTTAATAAGTCAATCACAACTTCAATTGATATTAAATGAACAGAGAAATGATGATAATATCTCTAGTTCATTGAAAAAGATGAAAGCGTTTACCAACAATATGGTTGGTAAAGTTTTGAAAACCTACGACATTAACCTTAAAATGTTTCTAACTTGGGGTACGTCTATCGCAGGGTTAGTGATGCCTTTGAATGAATTTTTGAAATCAGGTAATTTTCAGTTAACCGAAAGTGAAAGATATCTTATATTATCGGGTGTTGCTTTTTTGGTTTTTTTTGAGGAAAAAAGAGGTCTTCTTAAAATTTTGAAAACAATCAAAGAACAGGGTTTTGAAGAATATTTTGACCACGCTTTACTAAAAGCATATCAACTGAAGGATTCATTTACTAAATTCTTACGTTCAACAAAAATCATAACAAGTCAAGTCCTTGAGATTGTCTCATACGCATTTTTAATTCCAATAATCGGGGATATTCGAGATATTGCAATTGGTGTTTCGAATATAACTGAATCATCAATCTTGATTGCTGAAAGATTAATAGCGTCGGGTGTTGTTCTAATTTCTCGTGAAGCGTTAATTGCTTTATTCAGAAAGTTATTTAAGAAACTTCAATAAAGTCATCGGGTTGGATACTATCAAACCTATCTTCTTCTTTTACTAATTCTCCATTGATTCTGTTAACCCTCAAAACCGCGACCGCGTAGATATCTTCAATTTTTTCGATTTTAGTTTCAGGTATAATTTGTTCATATATAAGGTCTTCAATTACAGGTGTAAACCAATCCCTGTCTACTAATATACCCCAAAGTGTTCCTGCAACTATATTAATTTTTTCAGGGTTTGGAACCACTTTTTGTGAGTCAAGTTCAAAATTTAATAATTCCAATTCGAAATTGAACAGACAATTTTCGTTGCGAAGCTCGTATGGTATTTTTTGCCAACTAAACCTACAATTCATATCCAAGGTCTTCTCACCTTGACCAAAGTCTACTGAAATTCCTATCCTATCAAATCTTTCATTACAATTTTCAATTATTTTTTTTAAAGATTCTTTTTTGATGAACATGTATGTATTAGAAAATAATTCTTTACCGTCAACTGTAATTGTAATAGAATATGAAAAATGTTGTCCCAAAAAATCAAAAGCTCCACGTATAATCTCCTGAGTAAAGTGGTCAAAAATTGGAGCAATGTATGATTGATTCGGGTCAGGTAAAATTACGTTTACAAAAAAACTATAAGCGTTTTCAAAATCTTTAAGAATATCAACATCTTTGAATTCAAATAGAAAACCTTCTTTTTCGAAAACATCTGACTGAAAATATTTTTTTAAAAACTTTAATATGATAAGGTTCTCATTCATTTTTCTCGTAATATTCTTTGTATAACTCTCTCGGCTTGGTCTTTGTTCATTCTGTGTTTATGTATATTGTCGTCAAACCATTTCCTAACCAAACTCTGGTAATCAACTTTTTCACCCCTTGACCTTCTTT
>Ga0172367_10004094_pt1 | contig 18378 bp, 21 predicted proteins | sample Lak10m_FD_114542 | JGI IMG/M metagenome (GOLD analysis project Ga0172367, IMG submission 114542) | Freshwater microbial communities from Kabuno Bay, South-Kivu, Congo - kab_022012_10m | ecosystem: Environmental > Aquatic > Freshwater > Lake | place: Democratic Republic of the Congo: South-Kivu...
ACTTAACGATGCTTTCCATACTCGTTATTTTATTTTCTACTACGCCCTTTTTTTCATACTTTTGCTCTCTTGGCAACCCCTTTCCTGAATGGTGCAAGATCTGAGTTAACAATTGGTTGGTAATGTACTCGCAATTCTTGGCGTTCAATAGCTCGACGTAACTCATTTTCTAGTCTGAGTTTTTTAAGAGCCTCCGTATGCATTGCAGGATTGAATATTTCATATCGATTTCGACCTTGTTCCTTAGCCCGATACATGGCTGTATCCGCATCACGCAGCAATTGATCTGGTTGCTTATAGTCAGAAGAACTGAGAGCAATACCAATACTTGTACTAATAAATATTTCATCGCCATCAAGTATTACTGGTAATTGCAATGAGTCTTTGATTCTATTTACAACCTCAATTACATCATTAACATCTTCGATCTCTTCTAGCAGCATCACAAATTCATCACCACCCAGTCTTGCGACTGTATCTCCCCCACGGAGGCAGCCAACCAGACGTTTTGCTACGATCTTTAATAACTGATCACCTGCTAAATGTCCAAGACTATCATTGATTACCTTAAATCGATCTAAGTCTAAAAAGAGAACTGCAAACTGCTCAGGGAGATTACCTGAATTTAGAAATAAGCGCCGATTGGATAGTTGTAAAGCATGGTTGAGACGATCTAAAAATAAGGAACGATTTGGTAAACCTGTTAACGAATCATGAAAAGCATCATGACGTAGTTGTGCTTCCATTTTTTTGCGCTCGGCTAGTTCTGATTGAGCATTTTGATAGAGTTCAGACTGATGGATAGCGATCGCACATTGATCAGCAATCGCCTTAACGAGTGATAGCTCATTGTCAGACCAAAAGCGTTCGCGATCGCACTGATATAAACTAATTCCACCCAAATAAGTTTGTTGATACAATAGAGATGTGATCAAAAAGGACTGGATATTATATTGTTCTACCGAGTTTCTTATCTCTTCTGGAAGATCGTCACTAATTTGATGAATAGGAATTTGCTTCCCTTGGAGCAAAACATCTTGGTAATGAGCATAAAACTCACAAGACAAACCAATGACAAGTTGATCAGGATCAATATTTTTCTTACTGGCATAGCCTACCCGCATCCGTTGCGAACTATCTGGCTGAAAGATTAGACAATGAGTGACATTTAAAGCTTCCTGCAAGAGATCTGCGGTTGTTTGCAGTACCTCTGCTAAAACGAGAGTCTCTCGCATGGATTGAACAATACGATTGATAATAGTTTCGCGCCATGCTTGCTGTTCGATTTGGGTGATCGCTGCTTTTTGTTGACGACGCAACTCAAATTCTTGCAAAGCACGCTGTAGAACGCTAGGCAACCGAAATAACCGATCCTTCAACACATAATCAGTCATTCCCGCTTTGATGCATTCAACGGCTGCTTCTTCCCCTAAACTGCCCGTAATCAAGATGAATGGAATATCATGTTCAGATTGCTTGAGGAAACTAAAAGCTTGTAACCCATTAAAACTTGGTAGTCGGTAGTCTGACAAAACAACATCATATTTTTTATATTGCAAAAGCTTCTGGCACTCGATCGCTGTGGCTGTGGTGTCATAAGTAAAACATAAACCTGATGATTCAAGAGCTAATATTGTCAGCTCTACATCTGCCTCCACATCTTCAATAATCAAAATATGCAGCGATCGCTGCTCTTTTAACTTTTTCGATTCTCCCAACTCTGACATCAAGTTTCTCATGGTTTACAGACGAAAAGATTTAGGTTTAGATTTTTTGCTTGTAATCATGCTCAACTACCTGCAATTGCTTGCTCTAATTCACAAAAGTATGACCATACCTTTATAAATTAAAAAACAAACCCTGTAAGGGGGGTTGTTAAAATCACAAAATGTATATAACCTTTATCCGTCTGGTGAGGTACAAGTGTTAGTTTCTTCGCCTAAGGTGGAGAAACTAACACTTGTACCTCGCTTGCTTGAAAACACCTATAAACATTTTGTGACTTGCTATTAGTTCACTATTTAGTCAATAGTTCTTGTTTACCAAAGTATATCTAAAAAAATACTTAAATAAACATTACTTATCGTAGAAACCTAAGTAGAGACAACATTGATAATACCAATTCATGTTACTTAGAAGTATAGATTAGGGCTTGTAAGCGCCTATCTGTACAAAAATGTAGAGATCAGATCTCAAAATCAGGGTAAATTTAGCGCTTACTAGATTGTTTGCTTGATTCATTTTTGGGTGGTGCAAAGTAAGTAAGGATCGGCGGCGCTTCGCGTTGCCCATCCTTACAACTATCAATCCTTTCCTTATTAATACCAATTCACATAAGTGTGGCGACACTTATGTGAATTAAAAACAAAACCCTGTAAGGGTTGTGAAAGCACAAAATGGCTACTCCATTTTGTGCTTTGGTATAATGCGCTAGTAAAATGGTTAATCTATTTGCTTACTCGCGTCTAGCCCTGCCAGCTCTCCCTAGGTAATCAATTAAGTTTTCAATATCTAGATTTTGAAAATCACCTACTTTTAACTTCGCGATCGCCTCTTCTAACCACAAATTAAGATCGCGATCATATAGCTTAGATTTTTGTTCAATAGTCTGGGTCATAGAAAGATTGGGGCTTGTCTAATATCTTCTTCTAGTTCTGGAAATTCTTGATACAGCTCGGCGCGATCGCTATAGATTGCAAGTAGTTCCATTAATCGACGGACTGTAATGCGAAGGTTGCGAATACAGGGCTGTCCATTCATCCGTTTAGGGTTGACAATAATGCGATCAAGTTTCATAGATGTTATTCAACTACTTTTGATACTATTTTAGCCTTAGATTAGATCGCCTCTTCTAACCACAAATTAAGATAGCAAGCGTATAGCGTTGTTTGTTACTCAATAATCTGGTCATAGGTTTTATTTAGGGAATATTTAGACGACATCAACCAAATCTATCTTAATTCTTTTACCTACTGCCCTAGCTGCTTTATCTAAAGTTCGTAAAGTTACAGAATCGTACTCAGGATCAAGTAAGCGATCTAGTGCTGCGCGGCTAGTTTGCATAGACTTAGCCATCTTGGCTTTAGTTAAGCCACGTTCCTTCATTGCTTGCTCAACTTGCCAAGCTAAAACACGCTTCAATGCAACTTCTGTTACTTCGTTTAAAATTCCTTCCTGTTCTAGAAAGTCATCAAAAGCAGAACCTAAATGACAATTGTTAGACATGGTTAACTCCTAGCTTTGCTTTTAAACTCAATTTGTCGCTTGATGGCTAAATTCAAATCTTCTTTTGGTGTTTTTTGCGTTTGCTTGGTAAATTGGGTAGTGTTTCAGAGTTGTTGTAAAATACTAAATTAAAAATTGCAATAGGCAAAGGTATGGTATTTGAAGCAGTCGAATGTCCAACCTGTGGAGGAGTAGATATCCATAGACATGGACAAAGTGCCACAGGTAAAAAAAGATACATTTGTCGTAACGAGAACTGTACTCGAAAGACTTTTATTCTCGATTACACCTACAAAGGTCATCTACTAACAGTAAAACAACAAATCGCAGATATGGCAATCAATGGTAGTGGTATCAGGGATACAGGACGAGTATTAGGTATTAGCCCCACTACAGTAATCAACGAATTAAAAAAAAGCAGGAAGATATAGAAACAGTTAACTATCCGTTACTAGAGCAACTGGATTTAGAGACAGTAGATGTCGATCTTTATCAAGTTGAATCCGTAGAGATGGATGAAATGTGGAGTTTTGTGGGCAGTAAAAAACAGCAGAGATGGTTATGGCACGCAGTTGATCATACAAATGGAACAGTTTTAGCTTATGTATTAGCACCACATCAAGATCAAGCTTTGGTTAAGTTGGTAAATCTCCTTAAACCATTTGGCATCAAGCGATTCTTTACAGATGCTTGGGGAGCATACGAAAGAATTTTAGACCCCGACACTCATCTAATTGGCAAGAAAAATACTCAGATAATTGAACGCAAGCATTTAACTTTACGAACTCGAATTAAGCGTTTAGCCCGAAAGACTATTTGCTTTTCTAAATCCATTCTGATGCACGATATTGTCATCGGTTTGTTTATCAATAAATACGATTTTTCTATTCATTCCCTTTGAGCCTTCCAACAACTCTGAAACACTACCGTAAATTGAGACAAGAGAGTCATCTATTTTAGCCTTAGTTACCAATCTTCAAAACAATGGCTAAGGCTTGGCTAATTTCTTGCATTGTTGCATCGTCCAGAGTTCCTACTTGCTTGATTAGTCGTTGTTGGGAGACGGAGCGAATCTGAAAAGTGTCTGCGGTCGATAATTTGCTCAGTCTATTTTCTGTTGTGGGTTCAAGCCTCACCATCCAAGGTACTTGGGAAAAAGTTGGGTTCCATCCTGTAATCGGAACAATGACTTTTAGTCGTAGCACGCCTATTTCGTCACTACTAACAATTATGCAGGGGCGAGTTTTTCCGATTTCATCGCCGATGCTAGGATCAGCACTATATAGCCAAATTTGACCTCTAAGCATAGTCTTGATACTCATAAAAGTCTTCGTTATTAGCATCAACAAATTCGGTCAGATTGCTATTTTCAGCATAGAAGGGGCGCATGATTTCAGCAGCTTCTCTTAGGCTAAGTTTTTCTGGTTTGTCCATGTCTTGCCGCAGTAGCTTTAAGGCAAATTCGATTACCTCTAGGCGATCGCTATTTGGCATTTGTTTGATTGCTTCTAAAATTTGAGTTTCAATCATAGTTTTTTTATGTACTAGTCATTTCCTTATATTCATTGTTTCTAAGAAAGTAGATAAACTTGTCTGATTATGATTTAATTTAAGCCTGAGTTGTCCTCAATCTAATTCAGAGAAGCTAATACTCTAAAAGGTATCAGTTAGTCTTCTAAACTCAAATTCAAATTTTTCATATTGACTATCATTAGTTGTTACATTCCAAATTGCATAAATAATTTGCTCTTTGTTCAATCCCATCTTAAGCATATTTTGGATTCGATTCTTTAATTCAGAATCTTTAGCTTCATTTTCACGATAGCTTTTTTCTCCTTCTTTAGCACCACTTTCTCTTGCTCTTTTCAGATCCTCTTTTGTAGCAGTCATTCCACTAGCAAAGTACAGTTCTGCTGCCTTGCCCATACCGAAAGTCCATCCATATACAAAAGCAGAACCAAAGAATCCCCCAGCCCCTGGCAGTCCTATTTTAAAGAGAGCTAAAATTGTCTGCTGTCCAAGAAAACCGCCACCAATTACAGCTACAACTTCCCCTACGGAATTTTCACTAATATTGTAGCCGTAAATATTTCCTATAGCCCTGACCATTAAATATTGGACAGGTGTAATAGTCCAAATGTCAGCGAAAGGCATTGGGACTAATGCTAAAGCCGCACCTGCACCTGCGGCTATTGTGCGTACTTGTGAGCATTTCTTTTGCTTTTCTACTTCACTACAATTAGAATGGTCAGCCGTTATATATTCTAAAATATCGTCCAAGTTCATTAAAAATAACCTTTTTAATAATTTAGCTTATTATACTAAAGTTTTATAAGTTGATTGATTTAAGAAAACCTATTGCGAAAAGTTACATTATAATCAAGATGAAAATTTAGAAAGAATCAAGAAAATCTTCCCAATTCTTATTTGCAATTGATTGATCGTAGTCATCGTAACACATAGTATTAGTGTCAGGAAATATATGCTCGATATCATCAGCATCTAGAGAATTTATATACTCAAACTCAGCTTTTGATTTTTCTAATTCTTCTTTTATTCTTTCATACGCTTCCTTGCTTCCGTCACCTAACAAACGTCTTAAGCGTTGATCGTTAGAATCTCCCAATATCTGCGCTTCCAATATTCCAGAACTAATATAACTAGAGGTAGAAGGATCTCGCGCTATAAATTCAATTACTGATCTGCCCCAAAAGCTCTCTACTAAAGGATCTAGTAATTCTAGTGAATAATTTAGAGTTAATTGATCTAGATTTTCAGCATTTGGTATTGAAAAGTGGATAATTCTGTCTCTTAGCCGACCAAATTCTTTATACTGAGAAACTTGACTAATTTCAATTCCTGCAATTTTCGATAATTGAGCAGGTAATTCTTGATACGAAAAAGTACGCCCATTCTCTATCAAATCAGTAAGTGTAATGGGATCTGATTTGGGTAATTTGTAAAAAATCTGGAGAAGATCTTCTTGAGCTATTCTGGCTTTTAGTAAAATTTCTGCTGCATGGGCTGCATGAACTACACACATTGGTGTGTGACCATCTATAGCTTCAAACAATGCACTTCGGAACAAAAGCATCCCGATTCGGCGCATATTTTTTGGGACATCTTTCATATCCATCTAAATTTTTTCCCAGAAATCAATATTGAGTATATCGTCAATATCTCGGCTAAACTGCCATATTTTAGGAAAATTTACAGATTTATAATCTGGATGAGCCTTCACAACCTTTAGCGCATCATTAAAAGCCTTTTGAAATAACTCAGGACTATTGATATAGCCTTTTAAACTTGGAGACTGTTCGAGAATATCTTGAATATCATTGCGAGTCCTCACAATTGTAATCACCCATCCCGCATAGTCATACTCACTCTTGACATAGCAACGCTTGAGAATATGCTCAATGAGTGTCGTCAATCTTCGCTTGAGTTCGCGCCTATCTCTACCCGCCAAACCTTCTAACTCCTCAATTAAGTTTTCGACATCTAGATTATGAAAATCACCTGTTTTTAATTTCGCGATCGCCTCTTCTAACCACAAATTAAGATCGCGATCGTATAGCGTTACTTTTTGATCAATAGTCTGAGTCATAGTTTTTTAAACAGTTGTCCAAAAATTTAAGTTTAAGACCTTTTTAGTATCTCGACTAAACTGCCATACAGCAGGAAAATTAGTGTCGGGATATTCTAGCCTTACAAGTTTGAGAGCAGTGTCAAAAGCACGATCAAAAACCTTCGAGAAATGACCTTTGAGACTGGGAGACTGTTCTAATAATGTAGTTAATTCAGCCCTTTGGTTAATGATAGTAATTTCCCAACCTCGATAACAATCAGGTAGGTTGACATAACAACGCTTGAGGATATGCTCAATTAATCTAGTCAAACGTGATTCTAATTCGCGCCGATCTCTACCCGCCAAACCTTCTAACTCCTCAATTAAGTTTTCGACATCTAGATTGTGAAAATCACCTGCTTTTAACTTAGCGATCGCCTCTTCTAACCACAAATTAAGATCGCGATCGTATAGCGTAGATTTTTGCTCGACAGTTTGGGTCATAGGTTTAGGCGATGCGATACATCATCCATCAAGGTTTAAGATTTTTTCCAAAAACTAGTATTTAGCAGCAAGTCAATCTCATATGTAAATTGCCATGTCTCAGGAAAAATCGTATTTTCATACTCTGTTTGTACGATTTCTAGTGCATCATTAAACAATTCGTCAAATACTGAGATTATGTGACGTTTCAGGCTAGGGGACTGTTTGATGATTTTTTTAATCTCGTTTCTTTGTCCGATGATTGTTAACTCCCAACCTCGATAACATTCAGGTAGGTTGACGTAGCAACGCTTGAGGATATGTTCAATCAATCTAGTCAAACGTGATTCTAATTCGCGCCGATCTCTACCCGCCAAACCTTCTAACTCCTCAATTAAGTTCTCGACATCTAGATTTTGAAAATCACCAGCTTTTAACTTCGCGATCGCCTCTTCTAACCACAAATTAAGATCGCGATCGTACAGCGTGGATTTTTGTTTAATAGTCTGGGTCATAGGTTTTCGTGAGGGATGATTTAAATTACATCAACCAAATCTATCTTAATTCTTTTACCAACTGCTCTAGCTGCTTTATCTAAAGTTCGTAAAGTTACAGAATCATACTCAGGATCAAGTAAGCGATCTAGTGCTGCGCGGCTAGTTTGCATAGACTTAGCCATCTTGGATTTAGTTAAGCCACGTTCCTTCATTGCTTGTTCAACTTGCCAAGCCAAAACACGCTTCAATGCAACTTCTGTTACTTCGTTTAAAATTCCTTCCTGTTCTAGAAAGTCATCAAAAGCAGAACCTAAATGACAATTGTTAGACATGGTTAACTCCTAGCTTTATTTTTAAACTCAATTTGGCGCTTGATGGCTAAATTCAAATCTTCTTTAGGTGTTTTTTGCGTTTTCTTAGTAAACCCGTGTAGAAGAATCATTTGCTCTCCTTCCACACAGAATAGAACTCTGGTAATCGTATTTTCAAGATTAGTACGGACTTCATACAATCCTTTACCCATAGGCCGACAGGTCGGCATTCCAATTGGAAATCCAAACTCAATGGTTTTAATGTCTTCTCCTATTTTTTGTCTATCTTCTTTCGATAAAGTCATTAGCCAGTCTCTAACAGGTTCTTTACCAGATTCAGTCTTGAAAAAGCTTGCTTTAATTCTCTTAATATTGCTCATAGGAAAATTGCAGCAGAAGCTCTCAAAAGATAGAAATCAAGCACTAAATAAGTGAGTATTTAGCTTTGTCTATACTATTGTATCATTTTTGATACGTTAAATATGAAAAAATTAGGAAAATATAGCGCTCTTGTCCTAGATATTCTCCTCTTCTAACCACAAATTAAGATCGCGATCGCATAGCATGGATTTTTGTTCAATGGCTTGAGTCATTGGATTTCCTCCAATAAATCGCTATTTGGCATTTGTTTGATTGCTTCTAAAATTTGAGTTTTAATCATAGTTTTTTATTGATTTAGAGTGAAAATCGCCTCTTCTAACCACAAATTCAGATCGCGATCGCACAGCGTTGTTTTTTGATCAATAGTCTGGGGTATAGGTTTACGATCATGGATTCGCGATGAGCTTTTCCAGTTTTGGCAAAATTGGTGGTAGATTTCTGTGAATTGTTTGCCAAACGATAGAAAGGTTTACTTGAAAATACTCGTGAGCCATCACGTTACGCATATCAATCATCTTACGCCAAGGAATTGTTGGATCGAGTGATTGAATTTCATCGGGTATATTTGCGGATGCTTCACCGATAATCACGAAGTTGTATAGCACAGACTGTACAACCATTTTATTCTTACTAAATTCTTCAAAAGTCATTCCTTGCGTAAATTGCTCGATATCTTGAACAGCTTGCAAAATATCTGTGATTCTTAGTTGCCAGTCTCTAGAGGGCATAGATTACGTCCTTGAGTACTGGTTCTCTTAAATGCTCTTTTAATGATTCTTCCATGCCTAAATCAATTTTACAATCGAATAGATCTTCAAGAAAATATTGCACTTCAAATAGTTCAAAGAATGAGGGATCGCTAACAAATTCAACTAAGAAATCAATATCACTATCGGGTCTTGCTTCATCTCTTGCGACAGAGCCAAATAGTCGTAAAGATTTTACGCCTAGTTTTTTTAGTTCATGGCGGTGCATGGAGAGGGTTTGGAGAACATCTGAACGAGCGAGTGATTTTATTTTCTTCTCAGTATTTTGTGTCATTAGATTACCTGCAATATATCGCTATTTGGCATTTGTTTGATTGCTTCTAAAATTTGAGTTTTAATCATAGTTTTTTGAGTAAGCTAAAGTAGAAAATCGCCGCTTCTAACTACAAACTGCGATCGCGATCGCACAGCGTTATTTTTTGCTCAATAGTCTGGGGCATAGGTTTAACATCATGGATTCTCTATTCAAAGGCTTCACGGAGGACGGTTTGCATGAGGTCTTCGGCGAGTTGTTTGCGGTGTTTGATTTGTTGTTCTAGTTGGTTGATGATGTTCATTAAGCGATCGACTTTTTCGACTATCGCTTTTTGTTCGGCAAGAGGTGGAAGGGCTAGTAAAGTATTTCCAATAATATCTGTATTAAGGTTTGGTTGTCCTTGACCTCTTGCAGCCTCAGCTAAAAACCACTTAGTTTTTGATTTTAAAAAATAGTAGAGAAATATTTTGTTAAAATCATCTGATAATCCCAGAAATGCAGCTATTCCATCATTAAAAGTTGTAGGAAAAGTACATATTCTAGGTACTCCTAATGTAGCCCCACTATTAGTTAACATCAATGTATTTGCTTCTACAAATCTAGTGTTATTTAATCCAGCTTCTTTAATTGTATATGTATAATCATTCAAGAAAATTGTGTTAACTTTTGTCAAATCAGCAACTTTTAAAAAAGGAATGTTGCCTTCATAATATTTTTTGTCTCCAGCAGGTCTTGGAGAACCACCGCGAACGATAGAAGAGATTTCTCCTAATCGAACCCACACCCAACTATCAGGGATAGAAAATGGAATTTCATCGATCGCTATTTCAGCAAGAGATTTTTCTTTTTTGAGTTTGCCATCAGCAATTAACCGTTGTTTTTCGGATTTGACTTTGGCGAGGAGTGCGATCGCATCGGTGTCTGGGTTGCCTTTTTGCATTGGGTTTTGGGTGCGCCATTCCGCAGTAAGTTGACCAGCGATCGCCTCCTGCAAAATCGCCTGCTTCAACTGAGAAATATATTTTTCTTGCTTTTGGTTTTCATGAATTACGTCATTAATATTTAGAATATATCGATGTAATTCTAAAATTTTAGACTCAATACCGTAGTTAAAATAAGTTTTATCTTCTAAAGCATTAACTTGTAAATCATCTAAAAAAGCTACTATTTCTTCTTGAAGATCAAGTGATTTATTTTTATAGGGAATTTTTTGTGATCTTAAAACCTTGTAATGACGCGCATATTTAGAAGAATTTAAATCGATTGATTTTATCAAGTAATAAAAAAACTTTGGAATATATTCATCTAATGGTTTTAGGATTTTTACACCGTCAGCGCCAATTACAAATGGAAAATCAATATACTTAATAACTTGAGTGTGATCACCAAATATGACAGTAGGAATATCCTGATCGATTAATAGCTCTTTATCGTTACTGTATCCTGAAATTAGATCTTTGCTTTGAGAAACAATAGGATAAAGCCCTGATTTTTTATAGTCTTTTTGCAATGCAGATTCTTTAATTACAAAATTCTTTTTCGCTAACGTCTTTTCTACTTCTATTTCTTCCCATTCTATTTCTGAAATGAGCCAAGCAGAAATAATTTGAACATAGGTTCTGATGTTCAAGTTAAAAATATTATTCCAGTCGCTCATTTTAAACCTCTGTTTAGACTATCTAAAAGTTCATCACTCTTTTTGAAAGAATCATGCAACATCCCCAACAACTCAACCGAACTATAACCCCGTTCCACTTCCACCACATGAGGATTTTTCACATCTAGATTAAACCCATTCTTCTCCAGATCTGCAAAACTCACCCGCCAAGCCTGCTCATTTTCTTCGCGATCGTGCCACCAATCGCACAACGACTTAAACTCACCCTTATTAATCGGCTTCGTCTTAGAATATGCCTTCACTCCATCAGGCAAACGATGCTCCCAATACCACACATCCTCAGTCCGCTTCCCCTTCGTGAAAAATAACAGATTAGTCGCCACCGAAGCATAGGGCTGAAACACCGAATTTGGTAAACGCACGATCGTATGTAGATTGCAAGACTCCAACAAATGCTGACGGATTCGCGCCTTCACCCCATCCCCAGTCAAAGAACCATCAGGCAACACGATCGCCGCCCGACCACCATGTCGCAAATAGCGCACCATCAACAACAAAAACAAATCCGCACTCTCCGTAGTCCGATAACTCAACGGGAAATTATCCTGCACCCCATCCGTCACCGAAGCCCCAAACGGCGGATTTGCAAGGATCACATCCACTCGATCCGCCTCCGTGATGCTCGTATATTCGCGATTTAAACTATCAGTGTATTCAATATTCGGAACCTCAATCTCATGCAAAAACAAATTCGTCACCGCCAACATAAACGGCAACGGCTTAAACTCCATTCCCCTAATCGTCTGCTCCAAAGTCTCTAGATCTTTCACCTGATCGATACCCTGCGATCGCAAATGATTAATCGCACAGGTCAAAAAACCACCCGTCCCACAGGCAGGATCTAGCACCTTCTCACCCAACTTAGGATTCACTAACTCCGTCATCAACTCCGTCAGCGCACGCGGCGTATAAAACTCCCCATAAGCCCCCGCCGATTGCAGTTCTTGCAAAATCGTCTCATAAATATCCCCAAACAAATGCCGATCTTCTGAATTCTCAAAATCAATCTCATTGAGACTATTCAACACCTGCCGAATAATCGTGCCATTCTTCATGTAATTATTTGTCCCCTCAAAAATCTCCCGCACAATCCGCGCCCTTTGACTGCCCGTACTCACATCGAGATTTCGCAAAGTCGGAAATAATTCCTGATCGATAAATTTCTGCAACGCATCCCCCGTGATCCCCTCCTTGTCCGCCGCCCAACTACTCCAGCGCAAATGCTCAGGAACCACCGACACAAAATCATCCTTGAGTAGCTCCAACTCGCGATCGCTAGCATCAAGAATTTTCAAAAACAGCAACCAGCCCAACTGCTCAATGCGTTGTCCATCCCCCGACACACCCGCATCTTTCCGCATAAAGTTACGCAGAGATTTAATATTACCACCGATATTTTTCATAGTCATTTGATCGCACTGCTGGATTTATCACTTTACGGCAAAAGCGTAAGAAAAATTTAGCGATCCCCCTCAATCCCCCTTAAAAAGGGGAAGAAGATAATTGATTAATTCTCCCCCCTTTACAAGGGGGGCTGGGGGGGATCTAAACGTCTAAACGCAGACAGGCACTAAGGCTCATGAATAGATTTGCAAGACCAAAAATAGCCAGGACCGATCGCCAAAACCTGCTCAGTCGGCATAAACAACTCCCAATGAGCAAGCCCTGAATCATCCTCTAAATCTGGATCTAAGATTAACTGATAACCATCCTCAAAACTCAACGTCAACCGAATCGTCTCCGCTTCAACAGTTAGATCAATTAATTTCTTGTGTTCTAATTGCTTCACAATTTCCTTAGCGATCGCAATCTGTTCATCCGTATCCGCTTCCGAAGTAACCACTAAAATCTGCCCCTGATGCTTCACCATCCAAGGCGTAGCCCTCGCCCCAAATCGCCAACTGCCCCTTAGTAAATGCGCTAATTTGGGATGCTTACAAGGAGTCATTTCCCCAAAATGCAACTTCAATTCATCGCCATAACTAAAGGAAACTTGCTGACAGATTTCACCAATAAGTGCTTGTGTAATCACAGGAATAATTTTCTCAAGATTATGATTATTTCGAGAGTCAATCGTAGTTTTTAAAACTGGTGCTACTGTCATAAACCTTTCTCCTCTAAAAATTCCTTAGCTTTTTCACGAAGTTCTTTATAGGTAAAATCTCTCTTAGCATTTAAGCTGCCACCATAACCCAAATTTTTTTGTTCCTCAATAAACTCTCCGAACAATTCTCTCAAGTCACCTCGGATATGAAATTCATTAGCGATCGCATCGATCTGTTTGAGATCCCGTTTCTTACCCATGATTACACGAAATAATTACACGAAAATACTTTCGTAAGGGCAATTCATGAATTGCCCCTACAAAAAATCATAAATCAAATTATGCAGCTTGATACAATTCTGATTTTAACTCGCGCAAAACCTGAAGATATTGAGACTTACCGCCAAATAGATCGATAATTTTCTGCGGTGAGCCATGTTTCTTGAGAGGCTCCAATTTTAGCACCGAAAGCTCCTCAATATTCTCAATTCCATCCGCCGCATACTTCTCTAACAACGAGTCTAAAACCGATCGCACCGCCACCCCATACTTCGCAAAACAATTGCGTTTACGCACATTATCTACCCGTTCCCTGCGCGTCAGAGGCGGCTGTCCCCAAGCCACATAGCAAATCAAATCAAACAGATCCAAATCCTTCTGAATAGACTTTTGCAAATCCTCCAAGACAATTCCCTGCTCTGATAACTCCGCAATCAAAGCACTCTTTTTATCAGCCTCATCCCAACTACTCAAAAAATCATCCAAACTACTATATTTTCGCAGCAAGTTCTGTTTTGTGTAATCCTTTAAACTAGCAGTCACCAAGTCGCCATTATCGTTTAAATATTGAATCCTCTCATTGAGAATTTCCACATTCACACCCGTTACATAGACCTTCTCACGAGGTTCAGCAACCACAGCCCCACCACTAATAATCGTTGGTATAAATGGCACAGGCTCAGCATCCGTCCCAAAATTCAAAACCTCACCCGTTGCTTGATCGATCACAAATTCCGTAGCATTTCCGTTAATATCCTCATCCGTAAATGTCACTCCCTCGCGTACCTCCTTAATCATCACAGGATCGCCATCAAAACCGCGATCACTAAATTGATCGGTCACATTCCGAAAGTCCATAATCGTAAAATAGCGCTTATCAAACTGCTCATTAATTCTTGTACCGCGTCCAATAATTTGCTTAAACTCAGTCGGTGACTGAATATTAGAATCCAACACAATTAACTTACAGGTCTGAGCATCCACACCCGTAGTCATCAATTTAGAAGTTGTCGCAATTACTGGATAACGTTCTTCTGGATTAGTAAAATTATCTAATTCCAATTTACCCAGCTTATCCTCACCCGTAATTCGCATCACATATTTATAGTTCTCTCGCACCAGATCCGCCGCTTCATTAGAAATCGCCTGACGCATTCTCTCCGCGTGTTCCGTATCCACACAAAAGATAATCGTCTTCGCATACAGATCCGTCTTCCGCAAATATTCCATTACCCGTTTCGCCACAGCCTTAGTGCGATCGTCAATCACCAAATTACGATCGAAATCCTTGAGATTATACAGGCGATCGTCAATCAAATTCCCCGATTTATCGCGCTTACCCATCTCTGGGCGATATCCCTCCAAATCCACATTCAAACCTACCCGAATCACCTTGTAAGGAGCGAGAAACCCATCATCAATTCCCTGCTTCAGCGAATAGGTATAGATCGGATCGCCGAAATATTCAATATTAGAAATCTCCTTTGTTTCCTTGGGGGTAGCCGTCAAACCCACATGGGTCGCAGCACTGAAATATTCCAAAATTTCCCGCCATTTGCTATCGTCCGCCGCACTCCCGCGATGGCACTCATCCACAATGATCAAATCAAAAAAGTCGGGACTAAATTCGCGATAGGCATCAAGAAGATCATCTTCATAATTGACTAAACCCTGATAGAGAGCCAAATAAATCTCAAAAGCAGTATCAATTTTCTTGTTTTGAATCACCGTCATCTTATTCTTAAAATGCTTAAAATCGCCGCGTTTAGTCTGGCTAATCAGCGCAGTGCGATCGGCTAAAAACAAAATCCGTTTCTTCGCCCCATTTTTCCACAAGCGATGAATAATCTGAAAAGCCGTATAGGTCTTACCCGAACCCGTTGCCATCACCAGCAATAAGCGCTCCTGCCCCTTCGCGATCGCCTCCACCGTGCGATTAATCGCAATTTGCTGATAATAACGCGGTTGTCGCCCCTTGCTATCGAAAAAGTAATCAAAACTAGCAATCTGTTCCGCTTCAGGCGTTTCTATGCCCTTAAATTTTTTGTATTTCTGCCAAAGCTCATCAGGACTAGGGAAATCATCCAGACTCAACTCACGCTCAATTACATCTGAATAACCAGATCGATCGTGCTCCAAAAATCCATCACCATTGGAGCTAAAAGCCACAGGCAAATCCAAAATCTCGGCATAGTCCAAAGCCTGCTGCATCCCTGCACCCACAGAAAACGTATTTTTCTTAGCCTCGATAATAGCGATCGCAATATTCGGCTTGTAATACAACACATAATCCGCCTTTTTCGCCTTGCCCCGTTGCGTCTTGTCCCCCTTCACATAAATCCGCCCATCGGTAAAGTAAACCTGTTCGCGCACTTGCCTACGAATATCCCAACCCGCTTTGATCAAGGCAGGTAGAATATACTGCGTACAAATATCTTGCTCAGAAAGATCTTGTTTGTTAATCATTAGCGATCACCTCTTCTAACCACAAATTAAGATCGCGATCGCACAGCGTTGGTTGTTATTCAATGGTTTGAGTCATAGGTTTAGGCGATGCGATACAGCATTTATCAAGTATATCCCAAAGAACAAGGGGCTTAAGCCCCTTGCCTGAATCTAATTACTCAATCCCATCAAGCGGCGCAAAGCCTTGACGCTGCGTATTTTCGGTGATTGACCTTGGCTCTAGGAACTGCAATAGATAATCGCGTCCGCCAGCTTTGGAACCGATACCGCTTAGCTTGAAACCACCGAAGGGATGGCGGTCTACCAATGCGCCAGTGATGCCGCGATTGATGTAGAGATTGCCCACTTCAAACTCGCGATAGGCGCGTTCGATATGGGAAGGAGTACGCGAATATAAGCCACCTGTGAGCGCGAAGTTCGTACCATTGGCGATCGCTAATGCCTCATCAAAACTCTGTGCCTTGATTACCGCCAGTACAGGTCCAAAGATTTCCTCTTGGGCGATCGCACTGTCAGGATCGACATCGCTAAAGATGGTTGGTGGCACATAGAATCCGTGATGGGGAACTTCTCCTTCAAAGGCAAGTTTGGCGGTTTCTTTGCCTTTGGCGATATAGTTGAGAATGTTCTGCTGGGCAGCTCTATCGATGACAGCACTGAATTTGGTGTCAGGGAGATGAGCTTCACCAACCTTTAGCGATCGCGTGGCTTCCACTAGACGCTCTAGGAAGTTGTCGTAAACTGGTGCGAGAACAATCGCACGGGAACAGGCGGAACATTTCTGACCAGCGAAACCGAAGGCGGAGTTCATAACACCGACTACGGCTTGATCGAGGTCAGCGCTTTCATCGATGATGATGCCATTTTTTCCTCCCATTTCCGCAATTACGCGCTTCATGTGTTTCTGTTTGGGGCGCAAAATCGAGGCTTCGGTGACAATTTGGCAGCCGACTTGTTGGGAACCAGTGAAGGCGATTAGATGCACATCGGGATGTTTGACTAAATGGGAACCAACGGTGGAACCTTTAGCGGGAAGATAGGTAAATACACCTGTGGGTAAGCCTGCGGCTTGGAGAACTTCGGCAATTTTTGCGCCAATTACCGAGGACTGTTCGGCGGGTTTGAGAATGACGGTATTACCTGCGGCGATCGCAGCGACACTCATACCAAGGGCGATCGCAAAGGGAAAGTTCCAAGGCGAAATCACGACTACTACGCCGCGAGGCTGATAGATGTAAGTATTATCTTCCCCAGGGAGATTTCGCTGTACGCCCGATTCAAGACGTTCCATTTCCTTGGCATAGTAGCGGCAGAAGTCGATCGCTTCGGAAACTTCGCCATCACCTTCGCGGATTGGTTTCGCAACTTCCCAACAAATCCATGCAATCAATTCTTCGCGCTTCTCTTCCATGATGTCAGCAGCCCTACGGAGAATATCACCTCTTTCCTTGGCGCTGAGTTTCTTCCATGACGAGAAGGCATTTTTGGCGACTTGAATGGCTGCTTCGGCTTGGTCGATGCTGGCTAGCCCAATTTTGCCGACTACTTGCGAGGAGTTGGCGGGGTTAACCGATTCGACATAGGTTTCTGTTTCTACAGCTTGACCATTGATCATTGGTAAATAGGTTTTTCCAAGTTGGTTGTTAACCCGTTGTAATGCAGTTTGGGCAGCTTCTCTTTCTGAATTAATCGCATAATCGCGATCACTAGAATTGACAAACCCATCAAAAATATTGAGAGCGGGTGCGCCATTGTAATCCGTATCCCGTTCCGTCATCACAGGTGCAGCAATCAGTTTACTAATATCAACACCTTCGCCACTAATTCTCAAAAAGGAACTATTGGCAGTATTTTCCAACAAGCGGCGAATCAAATAGGACATCCCAGGAATCAAATCACCAAAGGGGCAGTAAACGCGCACACGATAACCCATGTCCGCGATCGCCTTAGCAAATTTGTCACCCATGCCATAGAGACATTGAGTTTCAAAGGCGCGGCTGGGGATATTCAGGGTTTGGACAATGGCGATCGCCTTGGCAAGCGATCGGGCATTGTGGCTGCCAATTGCTGCATAGAGATATTGATGATTTTCTAAGAGAATCTGAATCAAGCGCTCGTAATTGGCATCGGTGGAGACTTTATCAGAGAAGACTGGCAAAGCCCAACCCTGTTGATAGGAACGAATTGTTTCCCGATCCCAATAGGCTCCCTTGACGAGGCGCACGGTCACAGGCTTACCGCGCAACTTAGCCCATTCCACTAAATCACGCAAATCCTGCTCACTGTCGCGCAAATAGCCTTGCAATGTAATTCCTACATCCGTGCGATCGCGGAGTTCTGGCTCCATTAAGACTTGCTTGAGAATCTCCAAAGTGAGCGACTTAAACTCATACTGCTCCATATCAAAATGGATCCCACAGCCT
>Ga0172367_10004095_pt1 | contig 18375 bp, 18 predicted proteins | sample Lak10m_FD_114542 | JGI IMG/M metagenome (GOLD analysis project Ga0172367, IMG submission 114542) | Freshwater microbial communities from Kabuno Bay, South-Kivu, Congo - kab_022012_10m | ecosystem: Environmental > Aquatic > Freshwater > Lake | place: Democratic Republic of the Congo: South-Kivu...
GAAAGAAGGGCCGAAGCCGGTCCATTTGGGCTTCGGTCAGCCAGAACAGGTTGCTCATCGATCAGGTCTCCTCCACGACCGTGAATCACGGTCGAAGAGCATGATCAATGGGTCCTGACCCTATTGCCACCCAGGGTTGCATTTGTCCAAGGCTGGACAAATTTGCTGGGGGGCAAGCACGGGATACCACGATCATGCCGAACCTTTGCACCGCCTTCCACCTGCCTGCCTGGTTGCCCGAAGCGGCGCGGCTTTACCTTGATCACACCGAAGCGGGGCTGAGCCTGCGGGCGCTGGCCAGGCGCGAGGGTTGCCATGCCTCGACGGTGATGCGCCAGGTGCGCCGCTACGAGAACCGCCGCGACGACCCGCTGGTCGATGAAGCGCTGGCGGTGCTGGCGCAGGTGCCCGGCGCTGCAACACCTGATCCAGCCAGAAAGGACGCCTTTGACATGACGGCACCAATCCGCGCGATGACCCAGCGCACGACCACCCGACCGGCGGCGATGTTGCCGGACAACGCCAGCATCGCCCGCGAGGCCCGCCGCATCTTGCGGCGGCTGTCCGAGGCAGGGGCGGTGCTGGTGATTGCGCCCGATATGGAAAAGGCCGCCGTACTGCGCGCGCTGCCCGACGGGCGGATGGCGCAAACCGCGGTGGTGGCACGCGAGGCGGCGCAGGCTTTTGCGCTCAACGACTGGATCGTCTGCCGCAAGACCGGACGGATCGCCACCTACGAGATCACGCCGACCGGCAGCGCGGCGCTGAAGCGCCTGCTGGGCGAGGCCGATCGCAGCCGGAGCGGAATGGCCGAAGCGGCAACGCCGTTCGGCGATCAGCACCGGATCTGGGAGACCCGCGAGGTGGCCGATGACCTGGGCGCGCGCCGTCTGCGCTACAATGCGGCGGAAAGCCCGGTGGCTGTGCTGGCGCGGCGGCGTGACAAGGACGGCCGACCCTTTCTCGAGCCGGAACTTGCCGAGGCCGCCGAGCGCCTGCGCGAGGATTTCGAGCTGGCGCAGATGGGGCCGCGGGTGGCGCAGAACTGGGAGCGGTTTCTGACCGGTGGCGACCGTGGCGGCTTTCGCCCCGAGCTGGGCAAGGCCGAAGGTCCGGCGGATGCGCGCGAGCGGGTGGCGGCGGCGCTGCGCGATCTGGGGCCGGGCCTTGGCGACATGGTGCTGCGGTGCTGCTGCTTTCTGGAAGGGCTCGAGGCGGCGGAAAAGCGCATGGGCTGGTCGGCGCGCTCGGGCAAGATCGTGCTGCGCATCGCGCTCCAGCGGCTGCGGCGGCATTACGACGAAGCCTACGGGCGATCCGGGCCGCTGATCGGGTAGGGAAACGATGGCCGCGGCAAGGGGCGCGCCACACGTCGATTCCCGCCTCGCGCAATCCCGATCCGGGAACACGCCCCGCGCGGAGCACCAGCCATCATCGGCCCGATGTGATCGCCTTGGCCGGAGGCCGGCTTTCGCTTGCCAGCAAGGCGACAAGCGGCTATAGGCCCCCATCCTGTGGCAGAGTCGTCGCGACCGGTTTTCCGGGCAATGACCATTGGCACAGACCCATGCAAGACCGGCGGAGCCAACCGCGTGGCCAGTGAAAACGGATGAAAAGGATCAGAACTGCATGTGCGCCAAAACTTCTATGGAAGAATTCGAAGCCCTGTTGAACGAAAGCTTCGAGATTGACACCCCCCAGGAGGGGTCGGTTGTCAAAGGCCGGGTGATCGCGATTGAATCGGGCCAGGCCATCATCGACGTCGGCTACAAGATGGAAGGCCGCATCGATCTGAAGGAATTTGCCGAGCTTGACGGCACGGTCGAGATCGCGGTGGGCGACGAGGTCGAGGTTTATCTCGACCGGGTCGAGAACGCGCGCGGCGAAGCGCAGATCAGCCGCGACAAGGCCAAGCGCGAAGCGTCATGGGACAATCTCGAAAAGGCCTATGCCAGCGAGACCCGGGTCGAAGGCGCAATCTTCGGGCGCGTCAAGGGCGGCTTTACCGTCGATCTGGGCGGGGCGGTGGCATTTTTGCCGGGCAGCCAGGTCGATGTGCGCCCGGTGCGCGATGCCGGGCCGCTGATGGGCCTGAAGCAGCCGTTCCAGATTCTCAAGATGGATCGTCGCCGCGGCAACATCGTGGTGTCGCGCCGCGCCATTCTGGAAGAAAGCCGGGCCGAACAGCGCGCCGAAGTGATCAGCAACCTGACCGAAGGTCAGTCGATCGACGGCGTGGTCAAGAACATCACCGAATACGGTGCGTTTGTGGATCTGGGTGGCGTTGACGGCTTGCTGCACGTCACCGACATGGCCTGGCGTCGCGTCAACCATCCGTCGGAAATCCTTGCCATTGGTGAAACCGTCAAGGTTCAGGTCATCAAGATCAACAAGGAAACCCACCGCATCAGCCTCGGCATGAAGCAGTTGCAATCCGATCCGTGGGATTCGGTCGAGACCAGCTATCCGCTTCACTCGGTGCACAAGGGCCGCGTGACCAACATCACCGATTACGGTGCCTTCGTCGAGCTTGAGGCCGGGGTCGAGGGTCTGGTGCACGTCTCGGAAATGAGCTGGACCAAGAAGAACGTCCACCCCGGCAAGATCGTCTCGACCTCGCAAGAGGTCGATGTGATGGTGCTGGAAATCGACAGCGCCAAGCGTCGCGTTTCGCTCGGTCTGAAACAGACCATGCGCAATCCGTGGGAAGTGTTTGCCGAAACCCATCCGGCCGGCTCGGTGATCGAAGGCGAAGTCAAGAACATCACCGAATTCGGTCTGTTCGTGGGCCTCGACAACGATATCGACGGCATGGTGCACCTGTCGGACCTGAGCTGGGATCAGCGCGGTGAGGATGCGATCCAGAACTACCGCAAGGGCGACACCGTAAAGGCCTCGGTCAGTGAAGTGGATGTCGAAAAGGAACGCATCTCGCTTTCGATCAAGGCTCTGGGCGAAGACACGTTCTCGGACGCGGTCGATGGCGTGAAGCGGGGGTCGGTGATCACCTGCACCGTGACCGCGATCGAGGAAGGTGGGATCGAAGTCGATTACAACGGCATGAAGGCCTTCATCCGTCGTTCCGATCTGGCGCGCGACCGGGCCGACCAGCGCCCCGAGCGATTCCAGGTCGGCGACAAGGTCGATGCGCGCGTGACCAACGTTGACAGCAAGACCCATCGTCTGGGCCTGTCGATCAAGGCCAAGGAGATTGCCGAAGAGAAAGAGGCGGTCGAACAGTACGGCTCGTCCGATTCGGGGGCCTCGCTGGGGGATATCCTTGGCGCGGCGCTGAAAGGCGATCGGCACTGAACAGGGTCAACCCCGACCGAAGCACAGGCCCCGCCCAACCGCGGGGCCTGTTGCATTTTGCCGCCAATACGCGCTAACTGACCGCCGTGACGCTGGTTTTCCTGTTTGTATGAGGACTAATTCTGCCTATAGTCCGGGCATGACAATAACGTGGCAGCGGTCGTCAAGCGTGCCACAAGGGGGGACATTTCGGATGATCCGGTCGGAACTGATCCAGAAAATTGCGGATGAAAACCCGCATCTCACCCAGCGCCACGTCGAGCGCATCGTGAGCACGGTGTTTGAAGAGATCACTTCGGCGCTGGCCAAGGGGGATCGGGTCGAGCTGCGCGGTTTTGGCGCGTTCTCGGTCAAGTCGCGCGACGCCCGTGTGGGGCGCAACCCGCGCACCGGCGAAGCGGTGGCGGTGAAGGACAAGAAGGTGCCGTTTTTCAAGACCGGCAAGTTGCTGCGCGACCGCCTGAACGGCAAGTGACGGGTGGCAGTGCCAGGAATGGGTGAAACCGCTCGATGATTCGCGTGCTGCGCTATGTTTTTCTGCTGGCTCTGGCCTTGGTGCTGGTGACAGTGGCAATGGCCAACCGGGTGCCGGTTGTTCTCAAGGCGCTGCCTGACGATCTGGCGGCCTTTGCCGGCCTGGGCTGGAGCATCGAGGTGCCGCTGTTCGTGGTGATGTTCGCCGGCATCGTGGCCGGGCTGCTGATCGGCTTTGTCTGGGAATGGCTGCGCGAGCACAAGCACCGGGCCTCGGCGGCGGTCAATTCGCGTCAGGTGGCGCGGCTGGAACGCGAGCTGGCGGTGATGCACGATACCAAGGGCACACCGCAGGACGATGTGCTGGCGCTGCTGGCCGACAGCCGCAAGGCCGGTTAGGCCGTGACCGACATCCAGGTAAAGATCTGCGGGCTGCGCCGGCTTGACGACGTGGCCGCCGTGGCGGCGGCGGGAGCGGCCTATGCGGGTTTTGTGTTCTATTCAAGATCGCCGCGCCATCTCAGAATTGAGGCCGCGCGCCCGCTATTGCTGGCGGCACCGGTCGGGCTGGCCAAGGTGGCGCTGACGGTCGATGCCGATGACGCCGCACTTGACGCCATCGTGGCGGCGCTGCCGCTCGACATGCTGCAACTGCATGGGGCCGAGTCGCCCGCGCGGGTGGCCGAGGTGCGCGCGCGCTACGGCCTGCCGGTGATGAAGGCGGTCGGGGTGGCGGGCGAGGGCGATCTGGCGGCGGTGTTCGACTATTCGCTGGTGGCCGACCAGTTGCTGATCGACGCCAAGCCCGCACCGGGGGCGGCACTGCCGGGCGGCAACGGGGTGGCATTCGACTGGCGCCTGCTGGCGGGGCGGCGCTGGCTGCGTCCGTGGATGCTGGCCGGGGGCCTGACCCCCGAGAACGTGGCCGAGGCGATCCGGCTGTCCGGGGCGCGGCAGGTCGATGTGTCGTCAGGCGTGGAATCGGCGCCGGGGGTCAAGGATGCCGGGCGGATTGTCGCATTCACGCGCGCCGTTGGTGCAGCACCGTGACGGCGGTTTTCTTCAGCGCCGGCCTGCGCTAGAGCAGGGGCGCCAGGCAGAGGGTGAAATGAACATGGCCGACGTTGCGATCAACAGCTACATGACCGGCCCCGACGAGCAGGGCCGTTTCGGCATTTACGGCGGGCGGTTCGTATCCGAGACGCTGATGCCGCTGATCCTTGATCTCGAGGCGCGCTACGAATTTGCCAAGACCGATCCGGCATTCTGGGCCGAGATGGATCATCTGTGGAAATACTACGTCGGTCGCCCCTCGCCGCTGTACCATGCCGAGCGCCTGACCAAACACCTGGGCGGTGCCAAGGTCTATATGAAGCGCGACGAGCTCAACCATACCGGCGCGCACAAGATCAACAACGTGCTGGGCCAGATCATTCTGGCGCGGCGGATGGGCAAGACCAGGATCATCGCCGAAACCGGGGCGGGGCAGCACGGCGTGGCAACGGCCACGGTCTGCGCCAAGTTCGGGCTGAAATGCGTGGTCTATATGGGCGCGCATGACGTGCAGCGCCAGGCCCCCAATGTGTTCCGGATGCGGCTCCTCGGTGCCGAGGTGATCCCCGTCACCTCGGGGCGCGGCACTCTGAAAGACGCGATGAACGACGCCCTGCGCGACTGGGTGACCAATGTGCGCGATACCTTTTACTGCATCGGCACGGTGGCGGGGCCGCATCCCTACCCGGCGATGGTGCGTGATTTCCAAAGCATCATCGGCAAGGAAGTGCGCTGGCAACTGGCCGAGCAAGAGGGCGAGGGCCGCTTGCCCGACACGTTGGTGGCGGCGATCGGCGGCGGCTCGAACGCGATGGGGCTGTTCTATCCGTTCCTTGACGACAAATCGGTTGCGCTGATCGGGGTCGAGGCCGGCGGCAAGGGGGTGGACAGCCGGATGCAGCACTGTGCCAGCCTGACCGGCGGCCGCCCCGGCGTGCTGCACGGCAACCGCACCTATCTGTTGCAGGATGACGATGGCCAGATTCAGGAAGGCTTCAGCATCTCGGCGGGGCTCGATTACCCCGGCGTCGGGCCGGAACATTCCTGGCTGCACGATACCGGGCGGGCAAGCTATGTCTCGATCACCGATGTCGAGGCGCTGGCGGCGTTTCAGCTTTCATGCCAGCTTGAGGGCATCATCCCGGCGCTCGAGCCCAGCCACGCGCTGGCGCATGTGATCAAGCTGGCACCGACCCTGCCGCCCGACCATATCATCGTGATGAACATGTGCGGCCGTGGCGACAAGGACATCTTCACGGTAGCCAAGAACCTCGGGTTTGACATAAAGACCTGAGCGGGGCGATACAAGCTCCTGTAGCCCTGATCCCGGTCAGGCCGCGATCCGGCGTTTCGGTCAGGCCAAGCCGCAGCGTTTCGCGCGTTGCGGATTTTTCGCGCCTGCTGTGAAAAGGCGAGGCGGATTCACCTCTGCTTAACCTTCCTTGCGCCATGATCCGGGCGAATGCCGCGAGGGTGCCATGACGGCCAGCTTATCTTCCCCCAGCCTCCCCGACGAACGCGATGCGGTTGCCTTGGCCACCCTGCGGCTGGTGCGGTCGCGCCGGGTGGGGGCGGTGACGTATCATCGTCTGCTCGCCGACTACGGCAGCGCGCAGGCAGCGCTGCTGGCCCTGCCGGAAATCGCCCGCACGGCGGGGGTCGAGAATTACGCGGTCTGCCCGGTCGAGGTGGCGGCGCACGAGCTGGCGCAGGCGCGGCTGGCCGGGGCGCGGCTGTTGCGTTTTGGCGCGCCGGGCTATCCGGCGGCGCTGGCCGACCTGCCCGATGCGCCACCGCTGCTGTGGGTGCAGGGCAGCCCCGCGCTACTGGCGCGGCCGATGGTGGCGCTGGTGGGGGCACGCAATGCCTCGTCGCTTGGTCTGCGGATGGCGCGCAGGCTGGCGGAAAAGCTGGGCGAGGCGGGATTTGTCGTGGTGTCGGGTCTCGCGCGCGGGATCGACGCCGAGGCCCATACCGCGGCGCTGACCAGCGGCACGGTGGCGGTGCAGGCGGGCGGGGTGGACGTGATCTATCCGTCTGAAAACACTAGCCTGGCGGCGGAAATACTGACCAAAGGCTGCCGCATCTCGGAACAGCCGATCGGGCTGGTGCCGCAGGCGCGGCATTTTCCGCAGCGCAACCGCATCATCGCGGGGCTGGCGCGGGCGGTGATCGTGGTCGAGGCGGCGGCGCGCTCGGGCAGTCTGATCACGGCGCGCACCGCGCTTGATCAGGGGCGCGAGGTGCTGGCGGTGCCGGGCCATCCGTTCGATGCCCGCGCGGCGGGCTGCAACATGCTGATCCGCGACGGGGCAGTTCTGATTCGCAGCGCCGCCGACGTGATCGAGGCCCTGAGGATGGAGCCGGTCGGGGCGACGGAACCCGAGCCCGCGCTTGCGCCGCTGCCCGGTCCTGTGCCCGCACCGCGCCCGCTGGCCGAACTGGCCGCCCTGCACCGCCGGATCCTCGATCGCCTTGGCCCCAGCCCGCTGGCCGAGGATCAGTTGATCCGCGATCTGGCGGTGCAGCCCGCCCAGGTGGCCCCGGAACTGTTGACGCTGGAACTGGAAGGCAAGATCATCCGCCAGGCGGGGGGATTGCTGGCACGGGCGGGGTGAACCGCACCGCCGGGCAGGTCCGACGGCTTGTCGCGCCCAAGGTCAGCGAAAAAAGGCCGCAAGGGCTTGATGAGCGGCGCGGTCGCGCACGACCGCTGGTTCAGGCGATGGCGCTGCGCGGCGTGCGGTTGCCGCCCTGGCCTTGCCCCGATGCGCGGCGGTTCTGCCCCGGTTTGCCCGGGGCGCCGTATCCGCCGCCTTTGGCCGGGCGCCCCGAATGGGCCGGTTTTGCCCCCGGCGTGGGGCTTGGCTTCGGCCCGGCGATGCGGCTTGCCGCCTTGCCATGAGCGCCGCCCTGCGGGCGCGCGCCCCGGCACTGCACCGGCTTCGGTGCGGCAGCTTGTGCCGCCATCGACCAGGCCGCGCCGCCCAGCACCGGAATGCGGGTTTTCAGCAGCTTTTCAATCGCCTGGAATTCGTCCATCTCGGCCGGTGCGCAGAACGCCACGGCAGTGCCGTCGGCCCCGGCGCGGGCGGTGCGACCGATCCGGTGGACATAGTTTTCCGGCACGTTCGGCATGTCGTAGTTATAGACATGGCGCACCGAACTGATGTCGATGCCGCGCGCGGCAACATCGGTGGCCACCAGAACCTCGAGGCTGCCCGCGCGGAATTCGGCCAGGGTGCGCTCGCGCTGGTTCTGGCTCTTGTTGCCGTGGATCGAGCCCGCCTTGAAGCCCCAGCTTGCCAGCAGTTTCATCAGCTTTTCCGAGCCGTGCTTGGTGCGCCCAAACACCAGCGCCATCTGGCCGGGGTGGGTCTTGAGATAGCTCTCGAGCAACCGGGCCTTGTCGCCCTGCGGGATGAAATGAACCCCCTGCCGGATCGCCTCGATGGGTTTGCCCGGCGGAGCCACCTGCACCTTGACCGGATCACGCAGGTAGGTCCGGGCCAGATCCTCGATCAGTTTCGGCATGGTGGCCGAGAACAGCAGGGTCTGACGCTTCAGCGGAATATGGCGGGCAATCTTGCGCAGAGCATGGATAAAGCCCATGTCGAGCATCTGGTCGGCCTCGTCGAGCACCAGATAACCGCAGGACTCGAGGCTGAGGGCGTTGCGCTCGAGAAGGTCGATCAGCCGGCCGGGGGTGGCCACCAGCACGTCGGCACCACGCGCCAGGCGCTCGGTCTGGCGCACCAGCGAGGCGCCGCCGGTGACAGTTGCAACCTTGACCGACGTGCCTTTGGTAAACACTTCCAGGGCTTCGGCGATCTGGTTCACCAGCTCGCGGGTCGGGGCCAGGATCAGGGCGCGCACGGTGCGCGGCGCGGGGGGGTGGCCGATTTCCAGCAGGCGATGCAGCAGCGGCAGGCCGAAGGCCGCGGTCTTGCCGGTGCCGGTTTGCGCCAGCCCCATCAGATCGCGGCCCTGCATGACGTAGGGAATCGCCTGCGCCTGAATCGGAGTGGGGGTGGTGTAGCCGGCCTTGGCCAGGCCTTTGGTCAGTTTCGGGCTAAGCCCGAGGCTATCGAACGTGTTCATCTTGCTCTTTCAAATGGCGGATCAGACCGCCGGAAGGGGTTTGGACCGCAGGTGCGGTCGCGGCAGAAGGAGCGACCAATCGCTGACAGGGGGGCCGGATGCCGCCCGCGCCGTGCTGGCCGCGGTGCCCCTGCGTGACGATGGGAACCCGATTTCACCGGCCCGGACTCTCAAGGCTGAGAGACGGCTGCTCACGCGGCAGCGGGCTTGCGGTTGCGCGGCAGATGGGCGCTTTCGGCCGGTATGTCAAGCGCCATCCGCCGAGTCAGCCATCCGGCGGCGCGCCAACCTGCCTGATGTCCGGGCTGGAGCAATCGGTATTGATATTTTTGCGAAGGTGAACCGGGCCGTGGCGGTGCACGGCGCTTGCAAGCAGGTGCGGCCCCATAGCGCCGGTCAGCAGCGCCAGCGGCTTAGGGTGTCGGCCCCGACGGTTTGGTGTGACAAGAGTTGCAGACGCGGGGCTTGGGCGAGGCTGGCAAGGCCAAGCGGGCCGAGCGCGGGGTGGCCTTCGGCCCCGACCAACGCGCCCGCGCTGAACAGCACCAGCTCATCGACCAGCCCGGCGCGGATCATGGCGGCGCCAAGGGTGGCCCCACCTTCGCACAGAATCCGCGTGAGGCCGCGCGCCGCAAGCTGTTGCATTGCATCGCGCAGATCGACCCGACCGTCAGGGCTGGCCGCGCATTCGATCGTGCGTGCCCCGCTGGCCGCCCAGGCGGTTCGGGCCTCGACCGGGGCGGCAGCGATATGGCACAGCCAGACCGGATCCCGCGCGGCGATGCCCCCAAGGCGGCCGGTGGGGGAATGGCCGAGCAGGCTGTCGATCACGATGCGAACCGGCTGATGCGCCGCACCAAGATCGCGCACCCCCAGATCGGGGTCGTCGGCGCGGGCGGTGCCGGCTCCCACCAGCACCGCATCATGGTCAAGACGCATGGCGTGGACCGCTCGTCGGGCCTCGGGCCCGGTGATCCAGCGCGACTCGCCGCTGGCGGTGGCGGTGCGGCCGTCGAGGCTGGCGGCAAGTTTGAGGGTGACAAAGGGCAGGCCCTGCGTCACCCGCTTGAGAAAGCCCGCATTCAGCGCGGTCGCCTCGGCTTGCAGCACACCCTCGGTTACGGCAATCCCTGCGGCGCGCAAGCGGGCATGGCCGCGACCACTGACGCGCGGATCGGGATCGGTCAGGGCGCTGACCATCCGCACCACCCCCGCCGCGATCAGGGCATCGGCGCAGGGCGGGGTCTGGCCGAAATGGGCGCAGGGCTCGAGCGTGACGTAGGCGGTGGCCCCGCGCGCGGCCGGGCCAGCCTGCGCCAGCGCCATCACCTCGGCATGCGGGCGGCCCCCCGGCTGGGTGCGGCCGCGCCCGATGATGTGGCCGCCGCTTGCGATCACGCATCCCACCGCCGGGTTGGGCCAGCTCTGCCCCAGACCGCGCTGCGCCAGCGCCAGCGCCAGCGCCATGTAGCGCTGGTCGGTCGCGTTCACTCTTCGGCGCCGCCCGATGGGCGCAACTCCGAGACGAATTTGTCGAAATCGTCAGCGGCCTGGAAGTTCTTGTAAACGCTGGCAAAGCGAACGTAGGCCACGGTGTCGATGCGGGCCAGGCTTTCCATCACGATGTCGCCGATGGTGCGCGAGGGAACATCGGTTTCGCCCAGGCTTTCCAGTCGCCGCACGATGCCCGAAATCATCTGGTCGATGCGGTCGGGGTCGATCGGGCGTTTCTGCATCGCGATGCGGATCGCTCGTTCCAGTTTCGAGCGATCGAAATCCTCGCGTCGGCCACTGGATTTGATCACCACCAGATCGCGCAGTTGCACCCGCTCGTAGGTGGTGAAGCGGCCACCACAGGCGGGGCAGAACCGACGACGGCGGATCGTCACGTGATCCTCGGCGGGGCGGCTGTCTTTGACCTGACTGTCGATATTGCCACAGAACGGGCAGCGCATGGCTTCCCCCTATTTCGGTGTTTTCTGAACCTGCCTCAAGCCCGGGGGTTTGCCCCCGGTATTATCCGCTGACTATAGCGGGCGGTTGCAGGTTTCGGGTAGCGCTAATTTGCCGCTACCCGATATGGGGAAAAAGGTGTGGCGGCGCGGACTCAGGCCCGAACGCAAACGGCCGTTAACCGCGCGTTAACCAGATCGCGTCAGCATCCCTCAATGCGCGTCCTGACCCTTGCCCTGCTGCTTGCCGCCTGCGGTGCCCAACCCAGCCCCTACCTGCAAGGCGCCTCCCGCACCGAGGTCAGCCGCGACGGTCGTCAGTATGTGGTATTCGCGACCGACAAGTTGGTCGAAGTGATAAGGCTTGGTTACGCCCACCGCGGCGAGCACGAAGCGATCATGGCCACCATGATCGCGCTGATCCCGGAGGTGACCGGCTGCCGGGTGGTGCCGACTTCGCTCAAGGGCGACAGCGGCGAGATCCACGGTCGTCTGAGCGCCTGTCCGTGATGATAGTGCGTGTGTTCCGGGGCGATGCCGTCTATGCTGCGTCGCAGCAAGAAGGGGATTCGCATGCCCGGCACCGTCATCACCATAGCGCAACAGAAGGGTGGCTCTGGCAAGACCACGCTGGCGGTCAATCTGGCCGTGGCGTTTGGGCGGCGCGGGCTGCGGGTGGCGCTGCTTGATACCGATCCGCAGGGCAGCCTGGGGCGCTGGTTCCTGATGCGCCGCGCGCGGCTGGGCGAGGCCGGGATGGAGCTTAGCACCGCCTCGGCGTGGGGGGTCTCGTATGAATGCGAAAAGCTGCGCCAGAACAACGACTTCGTGATCGTCGATACGCCGCCCAAGGTGGACGCCGATCTGCGCCCGGCGCTGCGCGAGGCCGATCTTGTGCTGATCCCGGTGGCCGCGAGCCATGTCGATCTGTGGGCCACCGGCGGCGTTCTGGATCTGGCCGAACGCGAGGGCAAGCGCGCCACCATCGTGCTCAACCGCACCCGGGCGGGCACCCGGCTGGGCGACCAGGTGGCGCAGGCGGCGGCGGCACTGAACGCCGGCGTGGCGCGGGCAGCCTTGGGTCAGCGGGTGGTTTTTGCCGAAACGCTGGGGCTTGGGCTAGCCGCGCCGGAGGCCGGAAAATCCGCCGCCGGCGCCGAGGTCGAAGCCTTGGCGGACGAAATCCTGGCGCTACTCTGAGCCCCCGGCCGGGCCCTTGAGGATCAACCACCAGAACGCGTAAACCCCTGCCGCGATGAACAGAATCCCCCAGCCGGGATCGCCCGACCAGACCTCGAACCCGCCCCAGGCCAGCGGCAACAGTGCGCTCGCCCAGCGGGTGGCAGGGCGGCGAAAGAACGGGTGATCGGGGTCGAGAAACCGCACTCGGGCAGGCTAGCCGGTTCGCGTCGGCATTTCCAGGCCAATCGTCGCCCGCGTCCCTTGGGGCGTGATCTTTGCCGCGAGCTATGGCAGGATGCCCGGCAGGAGGATCACATCATGCCGGAAATCACCCGAAGCTTCCACGGGCAGACCGTTGTCACGACTTTCGAGATGACGCCGGGCACCGCCGCCGATCTGCTGGAGGCGTTGCAGTCGGCCTATGCCGACTTCATCTGCCATCAGCCCGGCTTTATCGGAGCCGCGCTGCACATGAACGACGCCCAGACCCGCATCGCCAACTATTCCAAGTGGAAGTCCCGCGACGATTTTCTGGCCATGCTGCGCACCCACGAGATGCGCGAGCGCAACCGCGAAATCAGCAAGCTGTGCTCGCATTTCGAGCCGGTGATGTATGAGGTGGTGGGGGTTTACTGAACCGCCCCGACCGCCCGCAGCGCCATCTCGGCATGGATCGCTTCAACCTCGGCCCGGCTTAGACGACCGCTGGTGCGATACCAGTTGGTTACACCGGTCAGCATCGCGATCAGGGCCAGGGTGGCAAGGCGGGTGTCGGACAGGTGAAACTGCCCGGATGCCACCCCGTCGCGCAGAATCGCCTCGAGCGCGTCCTCGTAGCCGTGGCGCAGCGCTTCGATGCGGGCAAAGTTTTCCGGCGCAAGGTTGCGCAATTCCATGTAGGCGATGAACACCGTGTCTTGGCGCTCAAGGTGAAAGGCGATGTGAAAGCGGGCGAACTGATCGAGCCGGGCGCGCGGGTCGGGAAGCATTGGCAAGGCGCCAAGGGCGGCCAGCAGATCGTCCATGTGGCCCTGCATCAGATCGAACAGCAGGCTCTGCTTGTCGGCGGTGTAAAGGTAAAGCGCCCCCGCCTGCACCCCAACCTCGGCGGCAATCTGGCGCATCGAGACGGCGGCGTAGCCCGCGCGCGCGAACAGCCGCAGGGCCGCCGCGCGAACCCGGGGGCCGGTGATATCCGAATGCGAGCCAGTCTTGCGTGCCATGGTGACATGGGTATCTGAACTGCTGTTCAATTCAAGGGGGTGCCTTGCGCCCTTGCTGTCGCGCGGGCCGGGGCGATATGGTTGCGGCGGTTCTTGCCGTCAGGTTCATGATGCCCCGTCATTCGCGCGTATTTCTGACTTCGGTGCTGTGTCTGGCGCTGAGCGGTTGCGCGACGGTGCCCGATCTCGGGCCGTTGACCGGCACCGTCGGGCCCTCCCCGCAGATCGAGCCGCTTGATCAGCTGATCGCGGCGGCGCAGGGCAGCCGACTGACCGCAGCCATGGGCGACGCGCTGCTGGTCCGCGCCAACCGGCTGCGGGCACGGGCAGCAGCGATGCGCGGCCCGGTGCAAGACCCCGCCACCCGGGCACGACTGGCGGCGGCGATCGCGCAGGGTGGCGCACCGTAGCGGGTGCTCGAGCCACGGCAATCGCATTCGGAATTTCCGCATTGAAACTGAGACAGAACCGGCGAGACCTTGCCTGGCAGGCGCATGATCGGGTGAAGACGGGGGCGCGACGGGGAGAACACATGATCCCCCTTCAGGGCCTTCAAATGCGATTGCCGCAGGCCCTCGCCGGACCCGCGTTGCATGCCTGCGTTGAAACCGCTAACAGAACCCCGACTGCCTTTGCCCCTGGCCAAGGCGGGGAAATTGGCGAGTGGAGATCGGGATGGTTGCGCCGTTGCGTCTGGGGGTTGCCGGTCTGGGCACGGTCGGTATCGGGGTGGTGCAGATCGTGCAGCGCCACACCGAACTGCTTGCCGCCCGGGCCGGGCGGGCGGTGGTGATCACCGCCGTCTCGGCGCGTGATCGCTCGCGCAACCGCGACGCCGATCTCGCGGGCTATGCCTGGGAAGCCGACCCGGTGGCGCTGGCGCGGCGTGACGATATCGACGTTTTCGTCGAACTGATGGGCGGCAGCGAAGGCCCGGCGCGCGCCGCCACCATGGCCGCGATTGCGGCGGGCAAGGATGTCGTCACCGCCAACAAGGCGCTGCTGGCCCATCACGGCCATGAACTGGCGCGGGCGGCCGAGGCGGCGGGCCGGGTGATCCGCTTCGAGGCGGCGGTGGCGGGCGGGATTCCGGTGATCAAGGCGCTGACCGAAGGGTTGGCGGCCAATTCGCTGCGCCGGGTGATGGGGGTGATGAACGGCACCTGCAACTATATCCTGACCCGGATGCAATGCGCCGGTCTGCCTTATGCGCAGGTGTTCGAGGAAGCGCGGCAGTTGGGTTATCTCGAGGCCGATCCGAACCTCGATGTCGGCGGCATCGACGCGGGGCACAAGCTGGCCTTGCTGGCCGCGATCGCGTTCGGCACAAGGGTGGCGTTCGATGCGGTCGAACTTCAAGGCATCGGCGCGATCTCGATCGACGACATCAACCGCGCCGCCGACATGGGCTTTCGCATCAAGCTGCTGGGGGTGGCGCAGATGACCGGGCGCGGGCTCGAGCAGCGCATGACGCCCTGCCTCGTGCCAGAGTCGCACCCGCTGGGGCAGTTGCAGGGCGGCACCAACATGGTGGTGCTGGAGGGCGACGCAGTGGGCCAGATCGTGCTGCGCGGCCCCGGCGCGGGGCAAGGCCCGACCGCCAGCGCCGTTCTGGCCGACGTGATCGACATTGCCCGCGGCATCCGCACCCCGACCTTCGGCGTGCCCGCCACCGCGCTAGCGGTGCCAACCCCCGCGCGCACCGCGACCCCCGCGCCGTGGTATCTGCGCATGACCCTGCTCGACAAGCCCGGCGCCCTAGCCAAGATCGCCACCGCCCTGGGCGAGGCCGGAATCTCGATCGACCGGATGCGCCAGTATGGCCACCAGGGGGTGCAGGCCCCGGTGCTGATCGTCACCCACAAGGCCACCCGCGATGATGTCGATACGGCGATGGCGCACTTTGCCGCCACCGGCGTGCTGGTGGGCGAGCCGGTGGCGATTCGCATCGAAGAGGTCTGAGCGGGATCAGCCACGGACAACGGCCACGCGCGCAGCGGCCACTATTGCCGCCGCGCGGGGGGTGCGACCAAAAAGCTTGACCGATGTTAGCGCACCCATCCTTGCCGCCTGCCCCGGCCCGGCCTAGGCCTTGGATCAGACAGTCTGAGCCAAAGGAATCCGCCATGTCCGTAACTTGGAAATTTCAGGACCGCATGCTCTCATTGGGCCTTGCCCGAGTGACCGAGGCGGCCGCGCTGGCCTCGGCCAAGCTGGTCGGGCGCGGCGACGAGAAGGCCGCCGATCAGGCGGCGGTCAACGCGATGCGGGCGCAGTTGAACCGGCTTGATATTGCCGGGGTGGTGGTGATCGGCGAGGGCGAGCGCGACGAGGCCCCGATGCTGTTCATCGACGAAGAGGTGGGCTCCGGCAAGGGTCCGGCGGTGGATATCGCGCTCGACCCGCTGGAAGGCACCACCCTGACCGCCAAGGACATGCCCAATGCCCTGACCATAATCGCGATGGCACCGCGCGGCACCCTGCTGCACGCGCCTGATGTCTATATGGAAAAGCTGGCGATCGGGCCGGGCTATCCGGTCGATACCGTGACCATGGCGATGACCCCGACCGAGCGGGTGCGCGCCCTGGCGGCGGCCAAGGGCTGCAGCCCTGGCGACATCACGGTCTGCGTGCTGGAACGGCCGCGCCACGAGGCGCTGATTGCCGAGCTGCGCGCGAGCGGGGCGGCGGTCCGGCTGATCACCGACGGCGACGTTGCCGCGGTGATTCATTGCGCCGAGGCCGCGACCACCGGGATCGACATGTATATGGGATCGGGCGGCGCGCCCGAAGGTGTGCTGGCGGCGGCGGCGCTGCGCTGCATGGGCGGGCAGATCTACGGCCGACTGCTGTTTCGCAACGACGACGAGCGGGCGCGGGCGCGCCGGGCCGGGATCACCGACCTTGACCGCATCTATCAACTCGACGATCTGGTGCGGGCCGATGTGATCTTTGCCGCCACCGGCGTCACTTCGGGATCCATCCTGAAGGGGATCCAGCGCGAACCCGGCTGGGTGACCACCGAGACCCTGTTGATGCGCTCAAAAACCGGGTCGGTGCGGCGGATGATCTATCGCAGCGCCACCAAGTGACCGGGGGGGGGCCGGGGGCCAGGCGATGAAAGCCCGGTCAGGGCTTGAAGAGCGCTGCTGCCTGCGCCATCAGAGAGCATGACCGCGCGCGCCTTCCTCAATGTCGAAACCTCGATCCTGGGCCGCCGCTGGGTTGGCCCGTCGCTCGAGCAGGATCGTCTGGCCCAGGCGATGGCCCAGGCGACGGCACTGCCGCTGGCGCTGTGTCAGACCCTGGTCCGGCGCGGTGTGGTGCCTGCCGACACCGCCGCCTATCTGGCCCCGTCGTTGCGCGATCTGTTGCCCGAACCGTTGGTGCTCAAGGACATGGCTCTTGCCTCGGCGCGCCTGGTGGCGGCGCTGCGCGCGCGCCAACGGATTGCGGTCTTTGCCGATTACGATGTCGATGGCGGGGCTTCGGCGGCGCTGCTACTGATCTGGCTGCGCGCGCTGGGGCACCGCGCGACACTCTATATCCCCGACCGCATCGACGAGGGTTATGGCCCGAACCCGCCGGCCATGGCGGCGCTGGCGCGTGAGCACGATCTGATCGTCTGCGTCGATTGCGGCACCCTGTCGCATGAGGCGGTCGCGGCAGCTCAGGGCTGCGATGTGGTGGTGCTCGATCACCACCTTGGCGGCGAAACCCTGCCGCCTGCGCTGGCCGTGGTGAACCCCAACCGGTGCGACGAGGATGGCGCGCTTGGCCATCTCTGTGCCGCCGGGGTGGTGTTCTTGCTGCTGGTGGCGGCCAACCGGCTATTGCGGGCCGAGGGCAGCAGCGGCCCCGATCTGCTGGCGCTGCTTGATCTGGTGGCGCTGGCGACGGTGGCCGATGTGGCGCCCCTGATCGGGGTCAACCGCGCCTTTGTGCGCCAGGGCCTGCGGGTGATGGCACGGCGCGAGCGGGTCGGGCTGGCAGCTCTGGCCGATGTGGCACGGCTGGATCACGCCCCGACGGCCTATGCGCTGGGCTTTGTGCTGGGGCCGCGCATCAACGCCGGCGGGCGGATAGGGGCCGCCGATCTGGGGGCGCGACTGCTGGCATGCGAGGACGCGCACGAGGCCGCCGCCCTGGCCGAGCGACTTGACGCGCTGAATGCCGAGCGGCGCGAGATTGAGGCCGCGGTGCGCGCCAGCGCGCTGGCGCAGGCCGAGGCGCGGGGCCTCGGTGGCCCTCTGGTCTGGGCGGCAGGCGAGGGCTGGCATCCCGGTGTGGTCGGGATCGTGGCGGCGCGGCTGAAAGAGGCGACCGGGCGCCCCGCCGTGGTGATCGGCCTTGAGGGCGGGGTCGGCAAGGGCTCGGGGCGTTCGGTCGCGGGGGTCGATCTGGGGGCGGCGGTGCACGGGCTGGCCGCCGAGGGGTTGCTGCTGGCGGGCGGTGGCCACAAGATGGCGGCCGGGCTGAGTGTCGCACGCGATCAGCTTGAGGCGGCGATGGCGCGGCTGGGGGAATTGCTGGCGCGCCAGGGGGCGGGCCGCGGTGGGCCTGCCGCTCTGACGCTGGACGGGCTGCTGATGCCGGGCGCGGCCAGCCTTGCGCTGGTCGAGCAACTTGAAGCCGCAGGACCGTTCGGGGCCGCCGCGCCCGCGCCGCGCTTTGCCTTTGCCGATCAGGCGGTGGTGGCGCGGCGGATCGGCGCAAACCATTTGCGCCTCAGCCTTGGCAAGCCGGGGGCAGGGCTTGAAGCGGTGGCCTTCGGCGCCTTCGACGGTCCGCTGGGCCCTGCTCTGGAAAATCCGGGCCACGTCCGCTTTCACCTGGCCGGGCGGCTCGAGATCAACAGCTTTGGCGGACGATCAAAGGTCCAGCTTCGGCTGGAAGATGCCGCCCGCGCCGGGGCGTAAGCCCCCCGTTCGCCGCGCGCGCGGCGAATCTTCCGGTAGCCTCCGTCAAGCTGGTGTAATTTGCGGGATGGCCATCCTGGATCATCGGTCAGGCGGCCTGTGTTGTAATGCTTGGAAGCGGGTCGATCTGGGCGGTGTCGATCTGGCTGAAGGCTTCGA
>Ga0172367_10004097_pt1 | contig 18374 bp, 15 predicted proteins | sample Lak10m_FD_114542 | JGI IMG/M metagenome (GOLD analysis project Ga0172367, IMG submission 114542) | Freshwater microbial communities from Kabuno Bay, South-Kivu, Congo - kab_022012_10m | ecosystem: Environmental > Aquatic > Freshwater > Lake | place: Democratic Republic of the Congo: South-Kivu...
GCCCTAACCACGGAGCCACCGAGACACAGAGAAAACCGATAAAAAAACTCCGTGACTCAGTGTCTCCGTGGTTAATAGTTTTTCGGAGGGTAATCCCTCAAATACTTATGCAAGAGGTCTAATATAGGTTTTTCACATTGACCTCTTATATTCCCTCAAAAGGATATTTTCATGTCCCGAAAATCTTTCTTCGTCATCCTGTGGGTGGTTTTATTGCTTTCAGCCTGCGGCGCGCCAGCCGCTGAACCTGTCACCGAAGCCCCAGCCGCCGAGGCTCCCGCGCCCGCAGCGGAAGAACCTGCAATGCAGAACGCGTACACCGCGCCAGAGTTCAGACCCATTTCTCCAGAAACCGCATCCCCCGCAGACAGGCAACTCTCTGCGTCATTGTCCGCCATCCAACCCGCTTCCGCTGACCCGATCTCGCTGGCGGTGGCAATCAAAAACCTCGACCCGAAGAAGATTCCCGCCGCGCCGTCCCAACCCGTCCGAACCTATCAACTCGGCGAGACGCGGACTTTCTGGGTGCGGAATAATTCCACCCTGCAATACAATCTCATCACCGCCCGCTTGATGTTGACCTCGAACCACGCCTATTTCTGGCAGGATGTGACCAGCGGGCAAAACGTCAGCGCGGACGATTGGTCGGCGGCGAGTGCGAGTTTCGACCAAACCTATGAGCAAGTCCGCGCCGTGTTTGGCAGTGAGGAATCCCTCGGCTTGGACGGAGACCATCGCCTGTTCATTGTCCACTCCGACGGCGTCGGCGAGATTGGCGGATACTTCAACGAGATTGACCAGCTTCCAGCAGTGGTCGAATCCCACTCCAACGAGGGGCAGTATTTTTTCATCTCCAACTCGAGGTCGTCGGGGATCGCCAGTCCGTATTACAAGGAGATTCTCGCGCACGAGTTCCAACACATGATTCAAAAGAACGTCGATCCCGACGAAGAAGGCTGGCTGGATGAGGGCTTCAGCATGTTCGCCCAGCAGGTGGCGGGAATGCGCGGCGACACCTGGGTCAGCGAGTATCTCCGCCAGCCCGATCAGTCGCTTTGGTATTGGGGCAAGTCCTCGGCGGACTACGGGCAGGCGTACTTGTATCTCGAATATCTCTACGAGCAGTTCGGCGCGGACTTCATCAAGGCGCTCGCCGCCGAACCCACCAACGGGACGACCAGCATCGAGCGGACTCTGGACAAGTTCAACTCGCCGCGTAATGCCGACACGCTTTACGCCGACGCCATCACTGCGGCGGTCATGCCCAGCCCCACCCCCGTTTTTGAAGCGACTTCGCTGCCGATGACGGTTCAAGGCACTGTCCAACAATACGGCGGCGTGGATATTCTCTCGTTTGCGGGTACGGGCAAGGCGACGCTCAACTTCACAGGCGACCAACGCGTGAAGTTGATTCCAGCCGACGCCCACAGCGGGAACCGTTTCTGGTGGTCGAATCGCAACGACGGAACATTCGCCACCCTCACCCGCCGCGTGGATTTGCGAAACGTTTCGACAGCCTCGCTGAAATATTGGGCTTGGTACGACATCGAAGAAGATTGGGACTACGCCTACCTGCTGGTCTCGACCGACAACGGCGTCCGCTGGACTCCCCTGTCCACAATGTCCAGCCGCAAGACGAACCCGAACGGGCAAAACCTCGGTCATGGATTCACTGGCAAAAGCGGCGGCGGAAGCGAAGCCGCATGGATTCAGGAAACCGCAAACCTGAACGCCTACGCGGGCAAGCAAATCATGCTGCGCTTTGCCATGCAAAACAACCGCTCGGTGAATAATTTCGGTTTTGCCGTGGACGACCTGTCCATCCCTGAGATCGGCTGGAGTGACAACGTGGAATCAGGCGGCAAGGACTGGTCTTCGGGCGGATTCGTCCCCATCCACAACCGTGTGCCGCAGGTCTGGGGCATCCGCGCCGTGGAGCAAAAGGCGGATGGCTCGATTGCGGTGCACGACCTTGAAATCAAAAACGGGGCGGGTAATTTGGATGTCGATTTCAGCAATCTCAATCGCCTGGTGGTCTTCGTCATCGGGCAGACACATTTCACCACGCTCCCCGCTTCGTATCGGGTGGAGGTTGTGGTGAGATAAGGGAATATTGTCAAAATAATAGTAAATTGTACAGCAGTGATTGACAAATTCATACTAATTTGATACTATGATTTTATGTTCACCAGAACGATTGAAAAGGACATCCAAGACCACTTAAACGGAGAGTCGCACAAGATTCTCTTCATTTGGGGTCCGCGCCGCGCGGGAAAAACCACCCTCATCACAAAGGTTGGTGAGGAGCGGAACGTTCCCGTCTTCAATTTTGACTTCATCTCTGACCGCGAAAAATTCCAGCCAAGAAGGGATGTGTTGGAAAAAATCGCGCGGGAGCATTCTCTCATCCTGATAGATGAAGTGCAAAGCAACCCCGAATCAACGCTTTCGCTAAAACTCCTCCATGATGAATATAAAGTCAAAGTCATTGCCACAGGAAGCAGTGAATTACGAAAGAAAAGCCAGGATTTTGACAGCCTGGCAGGCAGGTACGAGGAACTACATTGTCTCCCGTTTTCAGCGGAGGAGATCGAAGGTAATGTATCGCACAGGGAATACGAAACGAAAGAATTCGCGGACAGGCTTCAAAGCGATCTCCAGATTTACGGTGCTTACCCCGAAGTTTACACCTCGACCGAAACTGAACCCAGAAAAATAAGCCTGCTCGAAAACATCCTCGAAAGTTATGTGTTGAAAGATATCGTCAGCCTGTATGAGTTGAAGAACGCCAAACTCGCCAAAGACATCCTGACCAAGATCGCCCTGCAAATCGGGCAGGAAGTATCCATGCGCGAGATCGCTTCCTCGCTGCAGGCAAATGTGGCGACAGTTTCAAACTACATTGAGGTCTTCATCAAAAACTACGTGCTTGTTCCCCTGCCGTCCTTCAAGACCAACCTCCGCAGGGCGGTGTCTGAAAACCGCAAGTTATATTTCTACGACCTGGGAATTAGAAACGCGCTGGTCAAGGATTTCCGCCCGCTTGAGTTACGTCCTGACAAAGGCGGGTTATTCGAAAATCTGGTTGTGACAGAATTGGAAAAACAAAGAAGGGTGGGGCAGATTCCCATCAGTATGTATTTTTATCGTGAATACAACGGTAGGGAAGTTGACATCGTCCTTGAAAGTTACAACAAGGAATACCAATGCTTCGAGGTCAAAAACAGACCTAAGAAAGCAAATCCAGTATTTCCTCTCCCCCACAAGATGAAGGTCATCGACAAAACCAATTTTCTCGATGAGATAAAGTCTATTCAACAAAATTGAAAAAGCTTTTCGCGCAACACTTCCTCCAATTTCCCGTATAATAAAATACGATGAACACAATCCACACTTTTGAAATCGAAGGACTGGCAGTCCAAACTGGCGACGTCATCTGCACCAGCAACGGCAAACCCGACATCCTGCCGGGCGAGTTTTGGCGTCTGGTGGGGAGACTCGTCCCCGGTGACGTGGATCACGTGGTCATGTACGTCGGTCCCGGCGGGCGTTGCGTCGAGGCGGGGTCACGGGGCGTGATTACCTTCGAAATGCCCGACTCCACCTGGGATACCGAACGCATGGCACGGGAGCGCGGTCTGCTCTTCGACACCTTCTACGGCATCGCCTCCCCGCTCGACGGTCAGGGCTATTCCGAGGAGGAGGAGATTCAAATCCGCACCACGGTCGCAGAGTATTGTCTGGCGCAAATCGGAAAATCCTACAACCTGAACTTCCTCAACGCCGAAACCGAAGAGTCGTTTTATTGCAGCCAGTTGATCTACAAAGCATACCAACGGGTCGGCATCGACCTGAACACCGGCTTGTCCATCGAACAACTGCCCGGCACGAACAATATCGTCTATCCACAGGAGATTTGGGGCGAGTGTATGCACAGGCTGGCAAAACGAAAGATAAGTGAATAGTGAATTGGAAATTGGGAAACCGTCTCCACGCGAGACGGTTTTTTTATATTCCCCGCTTATAATACGACTTATGAACTTTCTAATCACCGGAGTCGCAGGCTTCCTCGGCTCTTCCCTTGCAAACCACCTTGCCCGAGAGGGACATCAAGTCCGCGGGCTGGATGACCTTTCGACAGGCGACCCGCAGGCGCTTGCCCCCGATGTCCACTTCACACGCGGAGATGTGAGCGACCGCCCCAAATTGTGGACTTTGCTCCAGGGCGTGGACGTGGTCTATCATCTTGCGGCGCGCGTTTCAGTACAGGAATCCGTACTTTACCCGCGAGATTACAACACTGCCAACGTTGGCGGGACAGTGGCGTTAATGGAAGCCATCCGCGACGTGGGAGTCAAACGCGTTGTGCTAGCCTCGTCTGGCGCGGTGTACGGCGACCTGGACAACTCGACCCTGACCGAATCTGCCACGCCGAATCCGCGCTCACCGTATGCAGTATCCAAACTGGCGGCGGAACATTACGTCCGCACCATCGGCGGGTTGTGGGGAATCGAAACCGTCAGCCTACGGATTTTCAACGCGTATGGACCTGGGCAACACCTGCCGCCATCTCACCCGCCTGTTGTGCCGCATTACCTTCGTCAAGCCCTGCGCGGCGGGACGCTGGTCGCACACGGAGACGGCTCTCAAACCCGCGATTATGTCTACGTGGACGATGTGATCAGCGCGATGGTCGCCGCCTCGACTGCGCCGAACATCAACGGCTTGGTCATCAACGTCGGTTCGGGAGCGGACACCTCAATCAAGGATTTAATCCGCACTGTGCTGGATGTAGCCCACAGCAATGCCAACGTCGTTTACAACACCCAAACCTCAGGCGGCGTCTCGCGCATGAAAGCGGATTTGAATCTCGCAAAAGAGAAACTGCGTTTTACGCCATCCATCAAACTGGATGAAGGGCTGCGATTGACCCTGCAACGAGACGCCAGGTTCAAGTAATTTATCGTCCGCCGCGCAAGATGGATGGGTTATTGCGGCTTGAGCATCGACAATACCGCTTCCAAATTTCGCATGACCGAGTCTCGATTAAACTCGGTTACGGTATCGGGCGCGTAATTGCCGGCATTGGTGAAGTGAATGAAAAAGATCACCTCATGGCAGGTGTTATTTTGAACCGCGCGGAAAATCTCCTGTTGATAGAAATTCCCCGCGCCCGCGCCTTCTGCGGTGGTGTGGACAAAGTTCAGCCCGTTGACCGTTTCCTCGCCGACAGGATACTCTGGTCCGCCTCCCCCGTTTTGATTCGGCTCCGTGCAGGTGGATACCACCCTTGAGTCGGCGCTCGAACTGAACATCAAATAGACTTCGCCCAGGTTGGTCTTGTCGTAAAGTTCAGATTCGATGAGTTGCAGGGTCAAGACAGGGTCGGTTTTATAATTTCCCTGAACAGGAAGCGCGGGCGCAAAAGTATCGGGATACGTCAGCGAAATTCCTGTCGCAGATTCAAAATCGAAATATTGAAATCCCATATTCAAAGGGTTGATGGCGACCCGCATCACAAACTGCAATCCCCTCCCATCGGGCGTGAGGGTGACAAAATAATCCTGCGAGGCGGGCAACATGCCGCGCCAAAATAAGCATTGTTCCTCGGCGACCTTCGGGCAGAGCACACTCCCTTCCGCGCCTTTGATTTGCATCGAGATTGTGCTGGCGGCGTCGGCTTGCGGCAGAACCGAAACAGACATCACCTGTCCCTGCATGGCGTTGAGCAAATAAGTCTTGCTTCCGCCTGCCACGATGTTGTCTGTCACGTCGACATATGTCCCATTGGCAGGGAAACGAATCTCGATGGGCTTGCCCGCCTCCACGGTGGGCGGCGTGTAGGTCGGAAATCCTTCCGTCGGCGGGACAGCCGTGAACGTGGGGCTTGGCACAACCGTCGGCGTGGGCTGAATCACCTGCGCGGGTTCGGGGGCGATCTGGGTTACGGGCGCGGCACAGGCAGACAAAACCACAACCAACAAGAGGAACAGGGTTTTTTTCATACGAACTCCAACAACGTTAAACGTTGAACGTTCAACGTTTAACCCAAATACTCCACCACCGTCGCCTCACCCTGACCAACTCCCACACACAGAGTCGCCACACCGTATTTGACATTCCCACGGATTCGCATCTCGTGAACCAGCGTGGTCAAAATGCGCGCACCCGAACAGCCGAGCGGATGCCCGATGGCGATGGCTCCGCCGTTGACATTGACCCGTTCGGGGTCGATCTCCAAGCCTTCGATGACGGCAAGGGATTGGATGGCGAAGGCTTCGTTCAACTCCATCAAGCCGATGTCGCTGATTTTCAAGCCCGCGCGTTCAAGGGCTTTCTTCGTTGCAGGGATGGGACCGTAACCCATCACACGCGGAGCGACCCCAGCCGAGGCGGAGGTGACGATTCGGGCAAGCGGTTTTAGGTTGAGGCGGCGGGCGGTTTCTTCGCTCATCACCAACAGCGCGGCGGCACCATCGTTCAATCCCGATGAATTTCCAGCCGTGACCGTCCCGCCCTCTTTGGCGAAGGCAGGCTTGAGTTTTGCCAGCGATTCCATCGTCGTGTCGCGGCGCGGACGTTCGTCGGTGTCCACAAGTTTGGGATCGCCTTTCTTTTGGGGAATCGCAACGGGCACAATTTCCTGCTTGAATCTTCCAGAGTCAATTGCGGCAATTGCCAGTTGATGAGAGCGCACGGCAAAGGCGTCCTGCTTTTCGCGGGTGATATGCGGACGTTCGCGGGCAATATTTTCCGCCGTCTCGCCCATCGCGTCGGTGCCGTACATTTCCTTCATTTTGGGATTCGGGTAGCGCCAACCGAGCGCAGTGTCGTACGCGGTGAGGTTTCCAAACGGGAATCCTGATTCAGCCTTCGGCAGGGAGTACGGAGCGCGGCTCATCGACTCGACTCCGCCTGCGATGTAAATTTCTCCCTCACCCGCTTTGATGGCTCGCGCCGCCTGGTTGACCGCGTTCAAGCCCGAGGCGCAGAGTCGGTTGACGGTCACGCCGCCAACTTCGAGCGGAAGTCCCGCCAGCAGAGCCGCCATCCGCGCCACGTTGCGGTTATCCTCCCCCGCCTGATTCGCGCATCCCAGAAAAACTTCTTCCACCAGCGCGGGGTCAAATTGATTGCGTTCGAGAATGGTCTTGATAACATGCGCCGCCAAATCGTCGGGGCGGACGGAAGCGAGCGCGCCGCCCAACGCGCCAACAGGTGTGCGGATTGCATCGACAATGACAGGTGTGGACATACATCCTCCAGTGATGAAATTTACTTGACTACTTGTGTACTTGTTTACCTGCGTACTTGCCCCGATTCTACCACCCGCATTTGTCACTTTTCAGCGCGGATCGCATCCAATCTTTGTTTGACCTCTTGCGAAAACCAAAAAACCTAACCACTGAGACTCGGAGACACAGAGAAAAACAATTAAAACTCCGTGCCTCTGTGCCTCCGTGGTTCAAAGGTTTTTTCTTGCGTTTCCTCTGCAATTATGCGGGAGGCTATCTCACTTTGGAGTTACACATGCAAAATTCATCCCTGATTCGCACCTTCGCGCCTGGCTGGTTTGCCTCGGTCATGGGCACGGCGGTGGCTGTGATTGCCCTGCAAGTCTTTCGTTCCTACATCCCCTTCGTGGACGCCTTGCAGATGTTCTTTTTGGTTCTCGCATTTTTGATGTTCGTCGTCGCCCTCGTCCCCTGGACTTTGCGCTGGTTTCTCTTCCCCGAAGCCGTCGCCGCCGATTTGAAGCACCCCGTTTCGGGAGCCTTCTTCCCGACCATGCCCATCTCACTTTTGGTCGGCGGAATCGCGCTCGAAAAAGTGGGTCCGCGCTTTTTGCCCGAAGCCATCCTGCCGCCCATTTTGCAGGGACTGTGGCTGGTGGGAGCGGCGGGCATTTTGATTTTCGCCATCATCATCCTCAACAACTTTTTCAATCACCCCGAAATGAAATGGGAAACCGCAACCCTTGGCTGGCTCATTCCGCCCGTTTCGGCGCTGCTTGTGCCCGTGCTGGGAAGTTCGCTCGCCGCCGCCTTCGCGGGAACCTTTTGGGGCGAGTTCAACCTCATCGTCAGCCTGACCTTTCTCGGCTTTAGCGGTCTGCTTTTTATCTTCGTCATGGCGATGGTCTTCACCCGCTACATCTTTCATCCCCTGCCGCCCGCCCACCTTGCCCCAACCCTGTGGATCGGACTCGCGCCAACATCGATTCTCGCAATCGGATTGATTCGCATCCTGCCGCCGCTTGGGAAATTTTTGGCAGCAGGCGAATCCGCACTGCAAACGCTCTCGGTGCTGACGGGCGGACTTGGCGTCGCCTTATGGGGATTCGCCTTCTTCTGGCTGATCCTCACCCTGGCTGTGACCTTCTCCATCCATAGCAAAACAGCCATCCCGTTTGTCCTCAGTTGGTGGGCGTTCGTCTTCCCCACAGGAGCCTTCGTCGTCGCCAGCGGAGTCGTCTTTCAGGCAGTCCCCTCCAATCTGATTTTGTGGACGGGGCTTGCCGCGCTCATCGGCTACCTCCTGCTCTGGGGCTGGGTCTTCCTCCTCACCCTGCGCGGACTGTGGAACGGCTCCCTGCTCCAGCCGCATGGGAAATAAAAAACATTTAGCGCTTCTCTTCCAACTCCTTCAACACCGCATCGGTATGCTGTCCCATCAACGGCGGCGGCATACGATATTGAACAGGCGTATCGCTCATCTTCAACGGAGAACCGACGAGAGGCAATTCCCCAATTGTGGGGTGATTCATCTTGACAAGCATTTCGCGTTCCATGACGTTCGGCATGGAAAAGACCTGCTCGAAGTTTTGAATCGCCCCGCAGGGAATTTCGGCTTCGTCTAATTTTTTCAACCACACAGCCACAGGCGCAGTCTTGAAAATTTCCGCCAGCAGGGGAATTAAAATCTCGCGGTTGTGTACGCGGGCGGTATTGGTGGCAAAGCGTTCGTCGGCGGCAAGGTCGGGTCTCGCGAGCATTTCACACATCCGCGTAAACTGGCGGTCATTGCCGACGGCAATCGCAAACCAGCCATCGGCGGCTTCGAAACTCTGGTAGGGGACGATGTTGGCGTGCGCGTTGCCATAACGTTTTGGCAGCTTTCCAGAAATCAAAAAATTACTGGAGACATTTGCCAGCCAGCCCAATTGCGAATCGAAGAGGGAAATATCCAGCCGCTGTCCCTGTCCGGTCAAAGTCCGCGCCTGCAACGCAGCCAGGATGGCGATGACTGCATTCTGCCCCGCGAACAAATCCACCACCGCCACGCCAACTTTCATCGGTTCCCCTTCGGGTTCGCCGGTGATGCTCATAATTCCGCCCAATGCCTGAATCATAAAATCATAGCCGGGGCGGTCACGCATGGAGCCTGTCTGCCCGAAGCCCGTGATGGAGCAATAAATCAGTTTGGGATTCAATTCATGCAGGGTTTCGAAATCCAAGCCAAATTTTTCCAGCGTGCCAGGACGGAAGTTTTCCACCAGCACATCGCTTTGCAGGGCAAGGTCGCGCAAAATCTTTTTGCCTTCGTCCGTCTTCAAATTGACCACGATTCCGCGCTTGTTGCGATTGACGCACAAATAATACGCGCTCTCGCCCCCGGCAAACGGCGGACCCCACGCGCGGGTCTCGTCTCCTTCGGGCGGCTCGACTTTGATCACGTCTGCTCCCAGGTCGCCCAGAACCATCGTACAATAGGGACCAGCCAGCACGCGGCTCAAATCCAAAATTCGAATTCCCTGCAAAGGCTGCATGTTTTCTCCTTAAGAAAGCCTGATGGGTGTCCAGAAATCAGAGTTTTTTCGCGCAAAAGTTCTGAAAGATGCGCCTCTCGTGAAACCTGCCAGGTTTGGGTATCAATATGAAACGCGACTTATATTTTAGCAAACCAATCATCAATACGGCGGGTCTGTTGGGATTTTCCCCGGACTTCCGCAGTCTTCGAGAGTTTGGAAGTTTGGACGGCTTTGGCGCGTTCATCACAAACCCCATCAGTCTGCGCCCGAGGCTGGCGGCATCCCATCCGGCTTTGATCGAATTCCAAGGCGGATTTTTGCTGCACACGGGTCTGCCAAATCCCGGCTTCGATTCCGTGCTGAAAAAACATGCCGCGCGCTGGAACCGTTCCGACCTGCCAATCATCGTCCATCTGATGGCTGATCGTCCCGAAGAAACCCGGTACATGATGCAAACGCTCGAAGGAATCGAAAACGTGATGGCGGCGGAACTTGGCTTTGCTCCGTTCGCATCGGATGATGTGATCTTGCTGAACCTGGAAATGTGCGCGGGCGAAGTGCCGTTGATTTTCTCCCTGCCAGCGGAGAAAATCCTGACGCTGGGTCCGAGATTACTCGAAAAGGGGGCGGCGGCAGTCAGTCTGTCTCAACCGCGTGGGGCATTATTGAAGGATGGGAAATTAGTGACGGGCAGACTGTGCGGACGTTCGCAATTTCCGCGCGCGCTGGAACTTGTCCACGCGGCGGCAAAGCTTGGGCTGTCGGTCATCGGGGCAGGCGGCGTGTGGAGCGAACAGGACGCGGCGGATATGCTTTCAGCGGGGGCAATGGCTGTCGAAACAGATGCCAGCCTGTGGCTGCCGCGCGAAGCGTCTGCCTGGGATGTGGACCCAAGCCGCAGCTTCGATTCGGCTCATTAATCAGGACCAAATCCGTATTCATCAAAAAAAGAGTCCCGCTTTTCAGCGGGACTCTTTGGCGTGGGTAAGGATTAGAGAACTACGACGTCAGCGGCTTGCAAACCCTTGGGTCCTTTTTCGATGGTGAATTCGACTTTCTGACCCTCTTGCAGGTTCTTGAAGCCATCGCCCCGAATGGCGGAGAAGTGGACGAAGACATCGGGACCGCCCTCGCGCTCGATGAAACCGAAGCCCTTGGTGCCGTTGAACCATTTAACCGTACCGACTACACGATCAGACATTTTTTGCCTCCTAAGCAAAATAAAAAAATAAGGTGACGCAGTCGTCTTTCATCGGGCGGTTAAACAAAACGGCTCAAAGGTTGTGCCCTGAGCCGCCGTCTTTCTACTTCCACAACGAAAAGCTACTTGCATCCTACAAACGCAACTTTATCATGAAATTCTCATCTTGACAATTATTTCGCAGGCTCCAAAATCATGACGGGAATGCGGCGGTGGGCGGCGCGAATGGCGTAAAGTTCGTATCCCTTGTAATAGGAAACCGCCATGTTCCAGAATTGGTCGCGCTCCCCGCCTTCGGCTTCATGAGCATCATATTCGCGCGAAGTCCCCTTCCATTCGACCTGGCATTTGGGGTTGGCTTTGAGGTTGTAATACCAGGAAGGGTTGCGCGCCTGCCCAAAGTTGGAGGCAATCAATGCGATTTTTTCACCTTCGCTGAATCCGAACAAGACAAGCGTGCGCGGCTGCCTGCTTTTGGCTCCAATCGAAGTAATGCGGAAGGCTGGTATGCCAACCAACCTGCTGGAAAAAAATAGCTGCCCGCCGCTGATACGCCAGAAAAAATCATCCACCTGGTGCAAGGCGGGTGTGATGGCGACGCTCACCGGCTTTTGCATGAAAAACCAGAGCAGACCGCGCTGGAAAAAGTTGGGTCTTGAATACATGCTTACCTCTGCGGTAGGTACAGGTTACTTCTCCAGCCAGATGGTGACGGGTCCATCGTTGTGGATTTCCACTTTCATATCTGCGCCAAATTTACCCGTTTGAGTCGGCACACCATGACCGCGCAGCAGTTCTACAAAACGATTCACCAGCGGTTCGGCGATTTCGGGCAGGGCGGCATCGGTGAAGGAGGGACGGCGTCCCTTGCGGGCGTCGGCATATAAAGTGAACTGAGAAACGACAATGGCTTCGCCCTTCACATCCAGAATAGAAAGATTGGTCTTGCCCTGCTCGTCTTCGAAGATGCGCAGGTTGGCGGTTTTTTCGGCAAGGAAGGCGGCTTGCGCCTCCCCATCGCCATGACCAACGCCCAATAAGACCAGCAGACCTTTTCCGATGCTGGAAATGATCTGTTGGTCGACGGTGACGCTGGCTTTGGAGACTCGTTGGATAAGGAGGCGCATGGGAAAGATAGACAGGCAGGCAGGTAAACAAGTCCGACCTGTCTACCTATATACTTTTACGGCAACTGCATCGCCTCGCGCACTTCCACCATTGTCTGCTCTGCGATGGCGCGGGCGCGTTTGGCGCCATCATCCAAAACATCCTGGATGTAGTGCGGTTTGGCGGCAAGTTCGGCGCGTTGGGCGCGGAAGGGTTCGAGGTGCTTGTTCAGGTTGGCGGCGAAGCGCAGTTTGCAATCCACGCAGCCGATTCCCGCCCGGCGGCATTCGGTGTTGATCATGTCCACTTCATCCTGTGCCGAGAAGAGTTTGTGCATGGTGAACACATTGCAGATATCGGGATTGCCCGGATCGGTCTTGCGCTGGCGGGCGGGGTCAGTGACCATTTCGCGCACACGCTTAACCGTCTCTTCGGGAGTGAGCGCGAGTTCGATGTGATTATTAAGACTCTTGCCCATCTTGTCTTTGCCGTCGATGCCGAGAACTTTCAGGACTTCGGTATGCTTTACCTGCGGTTCGATCAAGACCTTGGTCTTGTAGCGGTAGTTGAAGGAGCGCACGATCTCGCGGGTAAATTCGAGATGCGGAGCCTGATCGATGCCAACCGGGACGATGTCCGTTTTGTAAAGGACGATGTCCGCAGCCATCAGCACAGGGTAGCCGACCAGACCATAGTTGACATTTTCAGGCTGCTGGCGGACTTTTTCCTTGAAGGTCGGCAGGTCGGTCAATTTGCCAAACTGGGTCACCATCGAAAGGTAGGTGTGGAGTTCCATCACCTGCGGCACGTGTGATTGAACGAACAGGATCGAATCTTCGGGGCGAATTCCCGCTGCAAGCCAGTCCAGCGCCATCTCGAAGGTGTTCTGCCGTAAATCCTGCGTAGTTTCCACCGTCGTCAGGGCATGCACATCCACGATGCAATAGACGCATTCATAGTCCGCCTGCAAAGCGACGTAATTATTCATCGCCCCCAGGTAATTTCCCAAATGCTGTCGACCCGTTGGGCGCGCGCCCGAAAACACTCTGCCTTTTTTTGCCATTCTTTATCCTCTTTTTTGCATGGACGGGGTTCTGTCCCGCCTTGCTAGATTAATTTACGAATGATGTTGCCAATCTCGCCTGGTTCAGCATGACGCCTCAACTCCAGTTTCGAGAAGACCAATTGCCCGTTCACCTCGACCTCGAACCTGCCTTCATCAGAGGGGAACATCGCCACCGATTCAATGGCGTTTTCATAATCCTTGAGCAGTTCACCTGCCAGGCTGACAGCCCGGGGTGTGTAATGTCAGACTGCGCAATAGGTAATCTTGATTTTAAGCATGAGATTCTCCGCTGGGTAAATGTTAGAAAATTATAACATGCCGCATTCAAGGCTTGCCCCTCCTCATCATCCGCGCTATAATGCCAAACGTTGTTTCCGAAAGACATGCAAGGAGAAAAGAATGCCCGTCTATACGTATCGTTGTGAAAATTGTGGGATCCAGTTCGAACGCCATCAATCGTTCACCGACGACCCATTGAAGACCTGTCCCGAGTGCCGCAAAAAGGCGCTAAAAAAAGTCATCACCCCCACCAGAATCATCTTCAAGGGTTCGGGCTTTTATGCCACAGACCACAAGTCGCCTTCGGGTGACACATCCAGCGTAAAAAAGGCTGACGCGAAAAAGGAAAGCGCTCCAAAAGAAAGCAAGTCCGCCGAAAGCAAACCCGCCAAAAGCGAGAGTTCGGAATAGGAATCAGGATGTGAAAATGCGGCGCTTGTGCGCCGCGTTTTTTTATTTAACCATGCGGTTGTCTTAATACATTTATTGAAACCCGATAACCTTCAAACAACGCTGCCCCGTTATAATCGGGCGAATATGCCCACCCCTGAATCCATCCTCAAATCCGTCTTTGGCTACGACACCTTCAAGCCGCTGCAACGCGAAATCATCGCCAATGTGCAGGCGCGGCGTGACACGCTGGTGGTGATGCCCACGGGCGGCGGCAAGTCGCTCACCTACCAGGTTCCCGCGCTGATGTTTGACGGGCTGACGGTGGTTATCTCGCCGCTGATTGCGTTGATGAAAGACCAGGTGGAGCAACTCAACGCGCTGGGCGTGTCGGCGGTTTTTCTGAACAGTTCGCTTTCGGCGGAGGAATATCAGGCGAACATGGATTCGGTCAAAGCTGGGACTTCCAAACTGCTTTATGTGGCGCCCGAAACTTTGCTGACTCCCAGAATTTTTTCGCTTTTGTCCGCGCTTCGAGTTGACCTGTTTGCCATCGACGAAGCCCACTGCATCTCGGAGTGGGGTCATGACTTCCGCCCCGAATATCGTCAACTGGTGGATGTGCGCCGCAAATTCCCCTCGGCTGTGTGCATGGCATTGACCGCCACCGCCACCCCGCGAGTCCGCGCGGACATCAAATCTTCGCTGGGGTTCACGCAGTCGAACGAGTTTCTGGCTTCGTTCAATCGGGAAAACCTGTTCATCGAAGTGACGCCAAAGAAAGACGCCGTTTCGCAAACCCTGAACTTCCTGCGAAATTTCAAAGACCAGTCGGGAATCATTTATTGCTTCTCGCGCAAACAAGTGGATGAGCTTGCTGCGACTTTGGCGCGGTACGGCTACTCAGTCCGCCCGTACCATGCGGGATTGGAGGATGAAGAACGCAGGCGAAACCAAGAAGCCTTCATCCGCGACGATGTGCAGATCATCGTGGCGACGATTGCTTTTGGCATGGGTATCAACAAGCCGAACGTGCGCTTCGTGATTCACTTCGACCTGCCGAAAAGTATCGAAGGCTATTATCAGGAAATTGGGCGGGCGGGGCGCGACGGGCTGCCTTCCCATTGCCTGCTGCTCTACACCTACGCCGACGCCGCCAAATTGCGCTATTTCATCGACCAAAAGGAAGAGCCTGAGCGCAGCGCGTCTTATCAGCATTTGGAAGCGATGACCCGCTACGCCGAGGGAAGCGCTTGCAGGCGCAAGCCTCTGCTGGCGTATTTCGGTGAGACCTTTGCGCAGGAAAATTGTGGCACATGCGACAATTGCGGCGCGGACGAATCCGAACTGACCGACATCACCATCCCCGCCCAAAAGTTTTTGTCCTGTGTAAAACGCAGCGGAGAAAAATTCGGCGCGGCGCATATCGTGGATATTTTGCTCGGCTCGAAAAATGAAAAGGTGGTTCGCTACAAGCACGATGAATTATCCACCTACGGCATTGGCAGGGAGTTGACCAAAAGCCAGTGGATGCACATCTCCCGTCAACTGGTGGAGCGCGGATTGCTGGAACAGGAACCCGCCTATCGGGTTTTATCGGTGACAGCCAAAGGGTTGGAAATGCTCAAGTCGCGGGAGCAGATCAAGGGTCTGCTCAACGAGCCGAAGCGGAGTGAAAAATCGACCGCGAGAGTCAAATCCACATCGGCAGAGGAGCCAGAATACGACGCGTCCCTGTTTGCCCTGCTTCGCAACAAACGCAAGGAACTGGCGGACAAATCCAACGTGCCGCCGTATGTCATCTTCTCAGACAAGACCCTGGCTCAGATGGCGGCATATTATCCGCAGTCGAAGGAAAGCCTGCTCAACATGAGCGGCATGGGCAGGGTGAAGTACGAACGCTACGGCGCGGATTTTCTGGCGATCATCAAGGAGTATTGCAGGGAAAATCGAATCGAAGAAAAATACAAAACGCCGACGCGCGAGAAGGATGACGCGGGGCGGCGGTACATGGCAGTTGGCGATGCCTACAATGCGGGCGAAAGTGTGCAGACGTTGATGGCGCGTTACGGTGTGAGCGCCGACACCATTTTGAATCATCTTGCGCGATACATCATGGCGGGCAACCCGCTGCGCTCCGCCGAGGATTTGATTGCCCTCTCGAATCTGAGTCCCGACCAACAGATGAAGGTCTTCAAAGCCTTCGACATGCTCGGCGCGGATATGCTCAAGCCCATTCACGAAAAACTGAACGGCACAGTCAATTACGACGAGTTGAAAATTCTACGGCTGTGTTATTTATGTGAAAAGAGATGAACAGAGATAGATATTTTTAACTTCATCGTTGAACATGCGTGCTATAATCTTTTTCACCCCCTAATCCCCAACTTACCAATTTACCAACCTACCAACTCACCCGCCCATGTCCTTCGCCCACCTCCACGTTCATACCGAATATTCCCTGCTCGACGGCTTCTCGAATATCAAGAAGCTGGTCAAACGCGTCAAAGAGATGAACATGGATTCGATTGCCATCACCGACCACGGGACGATGTTCGGGGTGATTGATTTCTACAAAGCCGCCAAAGCCGAGGGCGTGAAGCCCATCATCGGCTTGGAAACTTACATGGCGGCGCGGGGAATGCGGGACAAAGATTCCAAACTCGACCGATCCTCGTCTCACCTGCTTTTGCTGGCGGAAAATGACACGGGTTATCGCAACCTGCTGAAGATTGCCTCCGCCGCGCAGATGGACGGCTTCTACTACTACCCGCGCATCGACCATGATTTTCTCGCCGCCCACTCCGAAGGGCTGATTGCCACCTCGGGCTGTATGTCCGCCGAAATTCCGCGCGCGCTGTTGGATGAGAATCCGCAGGAGGCGGTGCGCCGCTGGGACTGGTATCAGGATGTCTTCGGCAAAGACCGCTTCTTCGTCGAGTTGCAGCAGCACAATATCAAAGAGATTACCGACCTCAACAAGAAACTGCTGGAGTTGGGCGCGCGTTATTCGGCGCGATACGTCGCCACCAACGACGTGCATTACATCAACCAGGAAGACTCGCGCTTGCAGGATGTTCTGCTCGCCATCCAGACCAATTCCATGCTCAACGACCCCGACCGAATGCGGATGACCGACGACTCGTATTATCTGCGCGCACCCGCTGAAATGCACAAAATCTTCGCGGAAGTGCCCGAAGCCCTGAGCAACACCCTGCTCATCGCCGAACGCTGCAACGTGGATTTGGGATTCAAAGGCTATCACCTGCCTGAGTTCCCCGTCCCTGGCGGCGAGACGGCGGAGAGTTTCCTGCGGAAGTTATGTCAGGCTGGGGCGGCGGTCAAGTTTGGGAGTGAAGCCACCAGCCAGCGGGTTCAGGAAAGACTCGAATACGAATTGGGCGTCGTCCACACGATGGGATTCGACGCCTACTTCCTCATCGTCTGGGACTTGTGCCGTTTCGCCCGCGACCACGGGATTTGGTACAACGCCCGCGGCTCGGCGGCGGGCTCCATCATCGCCTACACACTGGACATTACGCGGGTTGATCCGCTCGAACATGCGCTGATTTTTGAACGCTTCCTCAACCCTGGGCGCGTTTCCATGCCCGACATCGACCTCGATTTCCGCGACGACCGCCGCTCTGAAATGCTGGAATATTGCTCGAACAAATACGGCTCGGATAAGGTAGCGCAAATCATCACCTTCGGCACGATGGGTACAAAAGCCGCCATCCGCGATGTGGCGCGGGTGATGGAAGTTCCGCTCTCGGAGGTTGACCGCACCGCCAAACTCGTCCCCTTCGTTTCGGGGCGCAACACCACGATGGAAGACGCGATGGCAGTGGCGGAGTTCAAGGAAATCTACAACAAGAATCCGCAAATGCACGAGGTCATTGACCTTGCCGCGAAGATGGAAGGGACTGTCCGCAACGCTGGCACGCACGCGGCGGGCGTGGTCATCTCGGACAAGCCGATTGTGGATTACCTGCCCCTGCACCGTCCCACTTCAAATTCCGAAGAAACACCCATCAAGTCTGTGACCCAGTTTGAAATGGGCATTCTCGATTCACTCGGCATGTTGAAGGTGGACTTCCTCGGTCTCATCACGCTGACGGTGATGGCTCGCGCCTGCGATTTGATCGAGAAACGGCACGGAATCAAACTGGATTTGGGCAACATCCCGATCGACGATCCGAAGTCCTTTGAGTTGATGGGCGCGGGACAAACGGCTGGCGTCTTCCAAGTCGAAGGCGGAGGAATGACCCGCTGGCTGGTTCAGATGAAGCCGAAGAACCTCGACAACATCATCGCGATGGTGGCGTTGTATCGCCCGGGTCCCATGCAGTTCATCCCCGACTATATCGCGCGGATGCACGGCGAAGCAGAAGTGGAATACCGTCACCCGTCGATGGCTCCCATCTTTCAGGATACCTACGGCATTCCCGTGTATCAGGAACAACTGATGCGCGCCGCCGTCGAACTGGCGGGCTACACGCCCTCCGAGTCGGACGAACTGCGCAAGGCAATTTCCAAGAAGAAAAAGGAAGACATCGAAAAGCACCGCGCCAAGTTCGTGA
>Ga0172367_10004099_pt1 | contig 18368 bp, 24 predicted proteins | sample Lak10m_FD_114542 | JGI IMG/M metagenome (GOLD analysis project Ga0172367, IMG submission 114542) | Freshwater microbial communities from Kabuno Bay, South-Kivu, Congo - kab_022012_10m | ecosystem: Environmental > Aquatic > Freshwater > Lake | place: Democratic Republic of the Congo: South-Kivu...
CCGTTTGCAACCAATGATCCTAGTCAGCATCACACACTGAACTACGCATATGAATTATTTATCTTCCTCTATGTCGTAATAATACTGATCATCATCTCCTGTCAATACCCAACGATCACTCTTATCTTCACATCTGTAAATTTGATTGTCAACTTTATAATCTGGATTTTCCGGAAACGGCTTCGTAGTAAACGACATATGCTTCCAGTATATTCTGTTGTTTGGTTGTAGAGCATAATTTCCATTGTCAAGTTCAATCATGTGTAAGCATTTGTATTGGCTTGGTGCATTGCTGAATGCATTATCATACCAATCAAAAGTCATCATGTAATTTCCCCAGCAATGTGTTTTGTCTTTGAATATTACTTTTGCTCTTGCTCCTGAAAGATATTCATAAACAGTAACAGTGGAGTTTACAGAAAAACAATCCCAAAGTTGTAAATGATCTAAAGGTTGTTCTTTTGAATTTTTACTACACAGTTTATGAATAGGTATTCTACTGCGTAAAGTCCCATTGTCAAGCAAAACAGTAAAAAGCATTGCCCTATCTGGATGAGACTGTGCTCCGAATACAGTTACTTTTTCATATTCACCATTGTATTTTTCATTTTGATAAAGATGTTCCTTTCTCAAAAAACAATAAAAATGTGGAATGTTTAAATTGTACATAATGCGAGCAGAGAGATTCGAACTCCCGTAGGCTTTGCCATCTGATTTACAGTCAGACCTCGTTGACCGCTTGAGTATACTCGCTAAAGCCACTTGTGGGATTTGAACCCGCAACCTATGCTTTACAAAAGCATTGCTCTGCCATTGAGCTAAAGTGGCATGATAGAATTATATATCAACACACCATCATGTCAATTAATTGACTTAACAATTTTATGAGATATATTGTTGCCATGGCTAAAAAGAAAAGAACCAAAACAGTACCATACATCATCAACGCATTTGATCTTGTTGAACATCTTTTAGAAGATACGGATGAGCAATTTAACAAGTCTTTAGTTGAAATGCCATTCTCTCTATTGATTCAAAATTATGGAGAATATTGTGAAGCCATTGGTCAACTTGTTGAATCAAGAAAGAGCAATCCAAAAGACCAAAGAATGGATAAACTCTATAATCGCAAACACAAACTTCTTGATGAATTAAAGAAGAAGATGTTTGACGAACAGGAAAACGCCAATAGAGCAAATTATCATTATGATATTATTGCCGACGAGATGTGGGTATTGAAGAATAAAAAATAAAATTATTCTTCAGGTCTTACCACATTTCCAATTTTACGGTAATAAATTTGTTTTGCAGTAAAATTGCCAGCCCCACCGTCTGATGCAGATCCGCCTTTTAATATAGACATCGCAAATGTTAATCCAGTTAGTGCTGCTGCAGTTCCTGTAGGTGTACTGACAACAGTTGTAGAATAATCCATGTAAATGACTTCGAACCTATCTCCAGTATTTCCACTTACAGATGGGCTTGCAAAATTTACATTATTTGCAGAATATCTCCAGGCTGTGTATATTTCATTATTGCTGTCTATTATATGAGAAGGTCCAAAACAAGACATAACTGGATTTGAAGTTATCACATCCAAAAATCCACTAGGTAAGTACAAATATGAAATTGCTGAATATGTATTTCCAATTAGAGGTGGAGTTTTTGTCACCAATTCTGTTCCAGCAATTCCATCAATATACCAAAGAGTTCTTCCGTCTTCTCCGTAACCAGAATTCCCTATAAAAGGAATGTTATTGCCGACTGTAGTATTTTTTAATAATATATTAGCATTTGTTATTGTAGTTAAACTCATTGCTGTGTCTCTTGAACTACGTTATTTAGTAGGTTCTTAGAATCATTTAATTCATTTATTAGTTTTGTAAAATAACTCGTTGTTGCAATTTTTATAGAATCATTATTAGAAAAATAATGGTTTGAACATACTCCTCTTACTTGAGTAAAATAATAAAATAAAGGAAATTGTCCTCCGCATGTTGCGGGACCACTGATGGTGTCCGCAGCAGTTGTTAAAGCTGTCATTATAACGTATAATTCTCCGTCTTTCATGAATAATGCGAGACCTGAAGAGTCTCCAGGCCAAAAGTTAGAACCCTGAACTTTAACAGTAACAGTATCCACCAATGGTATTGCACCACTAACACTCAGACTTTCATTTGGGAGTTTTAATGAACTTATTGAGAATGAAATACTTTCTACGGGTGCAACAGTGTCATTCCCACCCCAAAAATACACATTATCTACTTCAAATTCTACAGATATTCCATTCGAATAGTATGGATTTGCACCTGATGTATAATTTGTTATTTGTTTTATTTGTTCTTGGTTTAATAAGGAAATCGGGTGAATTGATTTTAAATAAGGTCCGGTTATTCCATTTATTCCAGTGGAATTTCTTTTGTTTATTATTCCATGGTCAATATTTAAAAATTGATAATAAGTATTTGATTGTAATACACTATAATATTGACATGTTATTCCACCCGGCCAAGTCAAAGTATGATTAAAACAATGTTCAAAATCATAGTAATCATTAAAAGAACTAAAGTTATTATTGTAAAAACGAGAAAACCCTATTCCAGTATAACCGGTGAGCGTTTCAGTAAATCTAAATGGAGAAAATCCATTTAATGGATTTACATCTAATGCATCTGGATTTCCTGTTCTACCATATTCAAAAAACCAAGTAAAATGTACAGAACAACCAAGTGTGCTTTCATTTATTTTATAATAAAGGGGTTCGTTATTGTTATAATAATTTGGGTATGATGTTACTCCTGAACCGGGGGGAATTGGAGTACTTGGATTTTGAACATCCCAATCTCTATATCTTGCTGATATAGATCTATAAGATCCACTCGCTCCGTAAATAATACAATTTGGATTTAAAGCTATAGGATATCCAGTGTTTCCATTTCCGTAAAGATATACATCATGATATAAAGGATCATACGCCGAAAAGTACATTATTCCGGTCCCCAGCTTCCACCCAAAATAGAAGTAATACTACCAGAGCTCAATTGTTGTATATCTTGATTCATCTCTTGTATTATTGTATACAACTCCAACATCGTAGATTCTCTTGGAAAATCGGTTGTTACATCTATAGAACTAGCTATGTAAACTTCAACATCCTTTCCTTTTCTAGTCAATTCTACTCCGGGGCCCTTAAATATTAAATTATTAACAGATTTTAAAAGATTTTCTTGATTAACTCCATCATCGTAAACAATTCCAACTGCACCACCACCAACTGTAGATGAAAGTTTAGAAACAGTTTGGTGAATTTCTTCTGTTTTCTTTTCAAGATTTTCTGTTATAATTTTTGCATCAACAGAAAGTTTTCCATCCTTTATTGTCAAAGGTTTTTCTATTTTTAAATAAGTTCCTTGTTCTTCGTTCAAAGGAATTATTGTTTCTTCTTCTTTTTTCTTTTCTTGTACTTTAAAAATGTTGTCCAACCTTCCAAGTAAAGATTCGTTAACAGGTTGAGGAACAAATTCCACAACTTCAGGTATATTTTTACTTTCTTCTAAAATTTTATTTACATTTTCTGCAAAGTCTCCAATGAATAAATTTTTATTTTGTATTTTTGGTTTTAATATGTTATCCAAATCTCCCAAAAGATTAGAATCTATTCTGGGTGCATTGATTTTGGAAACAGCTTGTTTTTTTGATGAAATTAGATTTATTATATCTTCATTCAATTCATGTGTTTTTGAAACTTTTTGCTGTGGTACAAATTTTCTTTTGCCACTCATTATGTTCAAAATTTCATTTTTAATTGGATCATTCGGCATATGAATATTTATGCTTGCTTTTATACAGCTTGTGTCATAATAGATTTATGAATAAAAAAGAACTTGAAGAATTGATTTATGATTATGGCCATGTTATGTATAGACTTGGAAGAATGGAAACTGATGATAAAGCATCTACCAAAGAATACAACAACATGACAAATAAAAAAGAAGAACTCATCAAAAAATTTGATGAGTTCTTCAAAACTTGTATTAAGTTTTAATTAGCGAACTGTACGACGTGGTCTACGTTGTTGTGTTCTTGGTAATCCTTGCGTTGGTGATTGTCCCTGTTGTGGGGAAAGCCCCCAGTTTTGGAGAACTCCTTGATAATTGCCACCACCTTGACCACCAAGTGCCAAACCAAGATCAGCACCGTCAACAACACCATCACCGTTCAAGTCACCTGTGAATTGTCCTCCACCTTGTGTTGGTCTACCTGTATTGGCGAATGCATTTGCTCCACCCATGCTAGCTGTGTTGCTAAATCTTCCACCACCTGCTTGTGTTGGTCTTCTCATTCCTGCGCCAGAAACGAATTGGCCTTGAGAAAGTGAACCAGCTGGGCTGGCTTGTGAACCTGTTGAGAGTTGGGTTGAACGCATCATCCCACCAGGAACAGTTCCCTGACCACCCAAAAGAATACCAAGATCTGCACCGTCAACTACACCATCTCCATTAAAATCATATTGAGATGAATTTTGGCCATAAGCAGCCAAAAGAGCAGCAAGCATTTGAGGGTCGTAACCGAGGTTTGTAGCCTCTGGACGACCAGCTTGGGCAATTGATTGTGCTCCGGGACCCATTGTTGCTGCGCCCATTGCTTCGTTGATCATTCTAACTTCTCTTTCAAGACGATTTACTTGAACTTGAAGTTGTTCCGATAGATTTTTGTAATAGTTTGTGATGTAATTCATGAATTTTTCCTTAGTAATATTATTTATAATTTTTATTTTTTTATCCAATTGTTTAATAATTTTTCTCTAGTTGCCATTTTTAATTTTTTAGCAACATCAGACCCCTTTGATTTAACTCCAGTTACTTTTTCAACAGTATCTTGTAATTTTTTATTGAAAGCCAAATCCGGAATATATCGGCTATATGCATCAGGTAGCCCTTGTTGATATGGTGCAGTCATGTCTTGCCCTGAAAACAAACCAGCCTGAACTAAAGATTGTTTTAAATTTTGTGAGACGTAGTTGCTGACTGCTTGATTTAAATTTTTCCAACCAATTTTAACATCTTGTTCTGGATCATCTGTTTCTGGAATGTTATCTGAATATTGTGCAATAAAATCCCTAGCTCTTGCAAATGTTGCGTCATCGACACCAAAACCCATTCCAGCACCTATATTGTTTGTGTAGTGAGGTTTATTTGGAACTATACGAACATCTGTTCCCGGAACGATTCCGGGCTTTCCTTGACCTTTTAGGGCAGATGCTGCAGCACCAGAGTTCCAAGACATTGCATCTGATGCACCACCAATATCATTATAAGAATAAGTTCCTGCTACACCACCAGTATTTGGAACTGGAACTTTACCACTTGAGGCTGTTTGGGTTTTTTCTGTTGGTGTGAAAGTTCCACCACCACCCTCAAGAAGTTCTTGTTTTTGCTCAATCAATTTTTTAAGTTTAAAAACTTCAACTTCCAATTCTTCTGCAAGCAACTTATATGGTGAATTTATTTTCATTTTAGTGTTTCTCCAAATACTGATTTCAATATTTCATCTATATTTGGTATATTTTGCCTTTGCAGTTGACCGTAAAGTTGTTTTAAAACTTCTTGTTTCCATTGAGCCAATCCATATTCCGTTGGATTTTCTCTTCCGACAATCTGATCCTCTACGTTGTAGAGATTGCCTTCTGAAAGATTATTTCTTTTTCTTTTCACGAAGTTTTTTGAGAGTTAAAGCAAGACGAGCGCGCTTACCGAGTTTGCCACCCTTTTCAGCAGCCTTCTCAAGTTTTTTCTCTGGGATGTTCTTGCCTTCTTTTGCCTTCAAAGATTTACGTAAAGCACCTGGTTTCTTGATTGCTCCTTGAATCCAGTTTTTCTTTTCATTGAGAGCATATTCAAGAAGAACATTGTCATCTTCAAATAAATTTTCAATGATATCATCTGCAATTTCAAGTTCTTCTCTTAAAAGTTCTACTTGGGCAATAAGTTGTCTAATTTGAATTATTGTTGGGTCCATGAAAGTATTTATAAATATTAAGGAATGTTGATAGATTATAATTACAAAGTTTATTTGTCTGGTATAACCTTTTCCGGTGCAACTTATTCGTTTACACCTCCCTTTAAAAATAATAAAGGGTTTATATATTCTCCACCTTTGTCTGACAATTATGAAGATTTGGACACGAATACGGGAATAGCTTATTTACAAAAAATTGTATTTATGGACCCAGACGGAAACGATGTAGAATTTGACGTGAATGTTAATAATATTGGTGGAATATTTTATTCCGGTTCGTTGGTAGATTACTATGCACAATTTATGCCAAATTCTACTACTTTAAGATATAATAATTTAAGAATAGGAGCATTTGGTTCAACTGATGCCAACACAATTTTTATGCCAGTAAAATATAAAAAAATGATATTCAGTTTATCTAGCGCTGCACCTACTCTACCGGTAACATGGACAAACACAATAAAATTATTTACTCTTTATTAAAATGAGACTATATAATAATTTAAAAAAATACGAAGGAACAATAACCAAAAAAAATAAAGGTGTTTTGGTTGTTTATGAATCTTCTGTTTCAAGCTCCCCAGACATCATTGCTACCTTGAGTGTTGTTAATACAGACAATACCGCCTCAACTGTTACTTTGTTTAGTTATCCTGCAACAGACAATTCTGGTGTTCCAAATACCGTTCCTACGAATGGCACAAGTTATGTGTTTTTTCCATTTTCAATATCCGGTATTACTTTGGGTACAGGCGGATCAATTTCTGCTTATGAACTCTTCTAAATAATAGTATGAGAACTTTCAACAATGTAAAATTCTTTGGAACCGGAACAGCTGGTGCAACCGGAGCTAAACAAAATGAAGCTATTCTTATAAGAAATGGTACTGGAACAAATACCATAACACTTCAATGTATGAATCCTGATGGTGCTATTGTTCCGGTCGGTCCACTTTCTGTTGCCGCAAACAGCGCAGTAATGTGGCCAACATATGTATATGGTTTCACTGCCAGCAGTGCAAACGTAAGTGTATACGAACTGTTTTAATTATGAAAAAAAATTATCGGTGTCTTGTGACCAATCAAAGGTTAAATACCGGAGATTGGTATTGGTATTCATGGGAAATGGAAGCACCGATATCTGCTTCTGGAATGGCAGAATTAGAACAAAGAAGATTTGATCCTGACGATGAATTCGCCAAAATTATTTGGGACGAATGGGTTTGGTCAAAAGAAATTGGTCAACCTGATATTTGACTTATCTTCTTCTTTGTGGTCTTCTTGGTTCTTCTTCGTCTGGTATTGAAAGTTCACGACCAGGAACACCTCTAGAACCCATTATTCCCTCAAGATCTTCTTCTTCTCTTTGGAGGGGATCTAATCTATTTCTTGCCCATTCTGCTGGATCAGTAAAATTTGGTGGCAATTCTATTCTTACATTTGGAGCCATTTTAACTTGTTTGTTAGTTTGGGTTTGGCTAGAAAACGATTGTCTCAATTGTTTAATTTGTTCTGGTGATAAAAAGTTATCCAATCCCTGCAAATTACCTCTTCCAGAAAATAATTGTCTTAATTGTTCTGGTGACAAAGAGTTTTCCACACCTTGTTTTACAGATTTACTTGGATTTCTATATTTTCTTAACAAAACTTTATCCATGTAATCTTTTGCTGATTTTGGTGTTTCAGATTTTAAATTTACTGGAGATTCGCCTTGTAAAATTCCTGTTTCTATTTCTGGAGCAAATTCTCTATATTCTTTTGCTTTTCCTTCATCAGAATCGAGCATTTGATTTAGCATTTTTGCAACACGATTCAGATATGCTGTTTCTGATGGAGTTTCACCTCTATTATCTTCGCTGAATCTATTTACTTTTTCTCCACCAAGACCGAGGAATCCTCCTTTAGTTTGTTGTCGTCCTCCAGTAAATTTATGCACTTCACCCCTACTCAAAGCATATGCAGCCATTGCAAGTTTTTCAGAGTCTGATAATTTATTCCATTCTTCTGATTCTGGAACAACATAACCTTTAAATTCTGGAACTTCAGTTCCAAGTTTTACTGTTTGAATTTCTTTTTCTGGTGTTGAATCTTGTTCTGGTTCTCCTTCAGGGAATATTGGGAACTGTCCTCTTTCTTGGTCTGGAACTGGAACTGCTCCTGGTACATCAGTTGTGCCATATAATTTTTCTCTCATTGCATTTGGCGTAGTTTGTGCCAAATTTTTCTTGATAAAATCAGATACCTTTGGACCAACTGAACCTATCACATTTTCAGCGGCTTTATTTAAAGCCTGACCAAATTTGCTAGCTCTTTTTGGAAATATTGGGAACTGTCCTCTTTCAACATCAAAAGGGAAATTATCTTCTGGTTGTTGAATAGGAAACTGTCCTCTTTCAACATCAAATGGAAAGTTATCTTGAGGTTCTTGAGCTGGTTCCGGAGCGGGGGCTGGTTCAGGTCTATTTGGATAATTCCAATTAACAACAAAATCAGTTACAGAATTTAGTTTATTTTCTCTATCATTAATTTTTTCTATTGCTTCTTTTTCAGCAGTTTTTTCTCTAGATTTTTCTGTTGTTCTAGCAATTTGTCCAGTTTCTTTATCATACCAAGCTTCTGGAGTTCCAAATTCTGGTATATCTTTTGGTCTTCCCCGCATTGTATAGAATGCTTGTGAACCATATGCTGGGCCTTCGCCAACCCCTGCTGTTGCAGACCAAGTTGGTGCTCCTCTTGATGCAAGATCAAAAAATAATTGACGGTGCTGTGGATTTCTTGGGTCGTATTCTTGACCGGTTGCAGTTTGAAAATCACCTTGAGTTACTTGATAAACTGGGCTAATTCTTGATTTTGCTTTTCTTTCTGCATCAACGGCTGCTGAAGCTTGTCTTGATTTTTCAAAAGCTTCTTCAGAGCCTTCTTTGCCCATCAGGTCAAATGCACTTTTTGCTGCATCATAAGCTTCTTGCTCTGCTGGAGTTTTTGGAGTTGTCTTAAACATTCCAGAAGGCAGATTTGAAAATTGTTTTCCAGTTTTAACTCTTTGTATTCCTGCTTCTAATTTTCTTCCTTCTTCACTTCTAATTCTTGTTTGTGCAAGTGGACTTAATTCATTTTCTAATTCTTCTATTTTGCTGGCTACTCCAGGATCTATTCCTCCACCAGCTTCTTGTTTGGCCGCAACTCTTCGCATTCTATTCAGAAGATCTTGTGTTTCTTTTGTTTTTGATTTTACCATACCACCAAGTCTATTTTGAAAATTATAATCTGGGTTATCAGAAGTAATTGATGGACTATAACTTGTTGCCGTTGTAACTGGTGTGCTCGGGGCTGTACTTGTTGTAGAAGTACCTGGCATATAGTAAAAAGAACCGCCCGTTCCAACTGAAGACTCAGTCACATAAGAAATGATAAAATCAGAAAGTTTTTTCATTTATAATCCTAAATTAGGGTCTCTCGCCTTGTCTGCCGGTGTATCCACCTTCACGTCTTAAGTAATCTCTCTCTTCATATTCTGCTTCTTCATCATCCAATCTTGCTGATCTAATGCCTCTTTGAAGACTTGGGTATCTTGCCATCAAGGAAGAATCAATTGGACTTCCACTTGCTTCTGCTGCAATATCATCTATATCCAGTTGACCTATTCCATCACCCATAACACCATTTTTTCCATCAGCTGCAACGTCAAAAGCATCTGCTGTGCCGTTACCGTCAACGTCTGTTACTTTCAAATCTGTTTTTGGTTTAGATACACTACCACCTAATGCTCTTGTTACTGCTGCAATGGCTTCTGGATCTAAACGATGTAAAGTTCCTCTTGCCATTTTTTCTTTTTGCAATAATGCTTTAATTTGTTCTGGTGTTAAATTTTCATCTCCCGGACGAACTTTTGTGTATCTTCCACCTTTTTGCATGCCTGCTGCTAGACCACTGTATGTTTCATCAGCTTCATTGAGCTGAACTTGTTTTGAATAAATTTTTGATTCTGAAAGTAATTTTGCTTTCATAGCAGCTGCATTTAATTCATGAATCCACGAATATTTGTTTATTTTCTTTGCCATAGAAATATTTAGATTTGACTTTACTTTAATAAAGTGTATAATTATGTTCATGGATATTAATGGTCAGGCAGGAAAGGGCGATACTTACCGCCCAGTTGATTATAAAACTTGGTGCAAAAATTTTGATGAAATATTCAAAAAAAAGAAAGCCAAGAAAAAGAACAAAAAGAAATAAAATTTGCGGGTGTAACTCAATGGCAGAGTGCAAGCCTTCCAAGCTTGATGTTGAGGGTTCGACCCCCTTCACCCGCTTTCTTGACAACTCCAAATAAGGGTGTATAATACTGATATGCCAAATTCAAAACAACGTATTACTGCTCGTACTCACAAGAAGCGCAAGAATAGGATCGCTCGTAAACGTGCCGAGAGTCTTATGAATGCCAAGGTTGGAAATCTCCGTAAGCTTGACGAGATTGGCCAGCTTCCTAAGTCTGTCAAGCTTGCAAGGTTGCCTAATGGGTAAGACTGGAACTGTTATGACGTTTGAAGAGGTTCGCAAGAAGTACAATAATATTGATTGTTTTTTCACCTACTTTGATGGTGAAAAGTCATCTTTTGACTTCTATGGTATTGACGCTACTGGAACTGAGGTTAGGATCTCAGTCGGTGGATGTCCTGCTTGGATCAAGCATCTTGCTTTTGGTCCTAACGACCCTCTAAATATCGGTGATGCTCTTGAGCGTCATGTTCGATACATTTCGGTTACAGACAATCGTGGTAAGGTTGTCTACGAACAAATTTTTGATGTTAACTAAAGGAAGTTATGAATAATTCAGATCACAATGATTTTATAAACTGGCAGAATGGTGACGAAGAGCCACCGAAGAATTTTTTCTATTATGGTCCCTTTAACGACAAGTTTAAGGATCTCTGGGAGAAGATGCACAATAAGATCAACAAAGAAGACTATGTTGAAGATATGAAGGAATACATGAACTTTGATGAACTTATGAGTGATATTTCAAAGTATCCAAAGAAGAGACCTTCTAAAAGCAAGTCTACCAAAACCATGTTTAATCAAGATGATTATCTCAAGTTGATTGAGATTCGTGGTTATCTAGCAATCACAGAGCAATATGCTCACGTCAAGGCTCTAGACAAGCTTCTGGGCCAGATTATCATTATTCCAAAGGATAAGCCATGAGTGAATATGTCCCAGGTTCTGCGTATAGTTTGGGTTATCAGGCCAGAATGAATGGCGGAGATAAACCATCAAATACAATGATTTCAGAAAACAATGTTTATTGGCAGGAATGGTTGACAGGGTGGGATGATGCACACAATAAGATCATCTCAGAAGCCAGAGCAAATGCTGGCTGTTCGAAACCAAAGTGTTGTAAAAATTTTATTCAGGATTGACAAAAACCCCCCGAAAGGGGGGTTTTTTACTCTTCAGCTCTTGTTAATTGTTGTAATCTTTCAGAAGCATCCATACGAGATTTCCAAGAAGTATCTCTAATGCCTCTCAATAGATCTCCATTACTAATCCAGGGATCTGTAATTTCTCCAGAAGGAGAAAATCTATAATCTGTTCTTAGCATTCTTCCTGATTTAGATGTTTTAGCCATTTTTGTGTGCGGAAGACGGAATCCGCTTCTTGTTACACCTTCTGCGGGAGTAGACGCCGTGCCAGTTGGTCTGAGTCTCATATCAGTTAATAATCTTTCAATTGCTTGTCCAGGTTGCAATGTTAAAGCATGCAGATGTCTTTGTTCTGGGTTTATTGCTAAAACAACTCCACCCTTTTCTTCACCAGCCATATCTAATAATCCAGTTCTCCAAGGCAAAGCTTTTTCTCTTCCTACTCTTTTATCTAATTTTCTAAAACTAATTTGTGGTATTTTTCCTAATTGAAATTGATTACCTTGGGTTTCAAGCATTCTTTTTACGTTTTCTAAAGGCGAATCCCTTAAAATTTCATCCATTTTTCCATAAAATTCTGGATCAGCAATGTCAACTAAACCGTGTGCTACAGAAGCAAAATTGGCAACTGCTTTTGGAGTGAATTGTGCAGATAAATCACTATTAAATGCACTATAATTCGGTCCACTTTTTATACTTTTTATTTCTAATGGAAACTCCTCAGCATCACTATTTGTGATTCTCATATCTTGTTTTCCTTTACCACCAGGAGAAACAGAAAACTGTCTTGCTTTTGCAAGTTTATCACCCCACGGAATATGTTCAAATCCTTGTTTTTTTAAAAGTGAAGATATAGTATCCAAAGCCACAACTTCAGAAGTTTGTGTATTTCCCTTCTTGTTTGTTTCTGGTTCTATAAAAGATTCAGTTGTTTCTTTTAAAATATCCAATCTCTCTAAATTTAATTCTTCAACTAAACTTTTTTCCTTGTATGGAATAAAAAATATTTCTCCACTGTCTTCATCGCGGACGGCCATTTTACCGCCTTTATTTCTTCTTTGAAAACGTTGAAGATATTTTTTAGTCTTGCTATCTTGTAATTGTTTCCAAGCTTTTGCTGCTTTAAATGCATTAAATTCATCTTTTGAAACATTGAACATTTCAATGCTTGGGAACATATTTACTGGTCCAGATCTAGTCATCATTGATCCCATTACTGGATCATAGCCTGATACATTGCCTTTATTGGCTCCTGGAGCCTCAGCGGGGGTTCCCAGTGTTCCTGCACCACCACCAGCAGATCCCGTTGTCATGTCTTCTAATAGGTTTAAATAGCTAACTCCGTCTTGTGCATTGAGCATTACATGGGATTCAACCAAACAATTAAATTGTTCTTTTGTTATTCCAAATTGCTCGGCTTGTTCATTAAAGACTTGCAAAGTTCCCATCAAATTTTGCAATTTGTACTTTGTAGTTCCCGGTGGAAGTTGGTCAAATATTTTTTTAATTTTGATCACAAAATATTCAAATGGGTCTATGCTAGATTCATTTCCCTTAATGTTTCCACGCGAATCTATTAGTCCAGAGGAATAAGAACTCAAAGCTGTATATGGCCCGCTCACAGCGTCAGCAAAACGATAAAAATAGAATGAGGGAATATATGACAGGTTTGCCATCTGAAATATTTAGATTTCAGCACCCTGTAATTTGCGATCCACTCTTGGATCTGTATTCAATTTGTTAAATTTTACTTCTGGAATTTCTTTAATTTGAAATTCCAAGAATACAAGAAAAGACTTTAAATAAGAGTGAAGCCTTGGTTCAAGTCTGAAGAACAATATTCTTGCACAATTTTCTTCGCCAAATACGTTTTTTAAAATTATGATATGGTTTATTATCAATCTTTCACGTATTGATTTCAGGGTCTTTTGTTTGTGAATCTTCTGAATTAAACGATTTACGTATTTTATACGTTTTAAATCATCCATAAACTCAGTTTTACCGGAGCATTCTGAGTTAAAATAATTAGTCTGACAGAATTGTAGAAAGTTATCTTCTGCCAGACTAATTTTATTTTTCATTATTTCAGTGAGCACAGCCACAGCCAGGTTCACCACTCATGTCAGGAACAATAACCATTTGCACTTTACGAAGCATGTTTGGTTGCTTCACGACTGTTGCCACTAGGCTTAAACCATGGCCAAGCTTCTCTTTGATTCCATCACCTTGAGAAAAACCTGTCTTGTTGATGTCTTCATATGGATTTTGCCCATAGACTCCGAGTTGTGGGCTACCGTATTGATACAACTTAATTACGTTGTCACCATCTTGAAGAGCGTTTTGTTGTTGAAAATCAAATCCAAAATGATTTAATTTTTGTTTTACAACATTTAGAACGTGATCTGGATCGATGTAATCTCTTTGGCTCAATCCATAAAGAAGAGCATTGATTGCATCTATTGACCTTGGAAGTTGAATGTTAAATGTGCCCTTATCAGTGAGCGCACTTGGCATTTTTGGGGCTTGGGGATCACCGATAAACAAACCACCACCAAAGGTTTGTTCACCTGAATTTTCTGTTATTGGTCCGGTTTGTTGTAAAAGTTCTTTAAATTTCATGGCTTATATCATTTAGGTCAATTAAAATTTCTTTGTTCGTACAATCCAAAAAGATTTGGATCGTAATTCTCTGGGTTCAAGTCTTTATTCATGTTATCGGAAATGCTTTCTGAAACTGATTTCCACTTTCCACCCTTTGATTTATAGCACTTTGCAGCCCAAGCATTGGCATATGCAGAGTTTCCTGTAATGGTTATGAATCCATTTTGAATCATGACCCAAGTTTGATTTTCAGTTTCTGGACACCAAACATCTTCTGAATCAATTTCTTTGATAAACAAATTTTGTGTGTTATGGGTTTTTTTGTTTCTTATAATAGAAGCTGCTAGCATTTCAGGATATTTGGGAGCAAATGATACATGATAACCATTTAAAAATGCTGCCAATGCAGTTGCATAGAAATGATCTTCATTTTTTTGAGAAAAACCAAAGGAATGACGATTATTAATTTTTGTGCTTATTCCTTTATCGTGCCCATCATAAACAATGGAACTTGCCAAAAATATTTCTCTTTGCTCTTTAGACATAGACAAAACTTTTTCAGTCCAAGAATCCTTTTTAGACCAATTTTCTATTATCAATTCGCTTGAATTGTTTAAAGATGAACAACAAACAATATCCATGTGTTTATTGATATCTTTAGTTTCTATTAATTCTGTTGTTTGATAATTTGCTCCACGGTTTACGACCCACTTGTGGTTGGGTGTACATTTGATTTGGAATCCTGTTGATTTACCAATTTGCAATAGTGGAGCATTTTCAAAATGATGAATATTTAATATTGGTTTCCATTCTAGTTCATCTTTTTGAATGTTATAGGTTAAAATTGTATCACCTATTTTCAAATTATCATACGATTGTGGGCCAGATTTTGTAATTGCTAGAGAATCCATAGAAACACAAGGATATACATCAAACTTTTTCTTTGCTTGGGCAATGCAAGAGCTCCACTTTGCAGGATCTTTTGGTTTATTCTTCTTTCCTTCTTCCAAGAAATCAACATCTTCTTTTAACATTGCGCTGACAGGTTTTGCACTCCAAGTTTTGCATGCCCAATAGCGAGCCTTCCATCTTGGTCCTGGATTATCGCAGTTATGACGGGCTCTGAAGTTTCTACGGCGAGCAGGATCATCCCGTTTGATTTCCATATTTGGATCACCAAAGTTTACTTTAACAACATTTCCTTTATCATTCTTTACAAAAACTTTGTATTTCTTAACATCACCGCGCATTATTTTGTTAAGTTTTACTTTTTTTCCTTCAGACTCATACACTGTAATTTTGTCACCATATTCATTATATTCAGATTCTTCAATGTTATCCAAGAACCCCATTGTTGTTTCTTCAAGCAAATCTTGGACAAATTCATTTCCATCTTCATCACTAAATCTTACTGTGTAAATTCCATTCTCAAAAATAACTTCATCTACATTTAATACTTGGCCCGATTCATTTATGATCAAATCGCATGGAAGAAGTTCTTGAACTTCTATTGGCATAAAATTCATCGTGAATACATTTGATGCGCTTTCTACCATAAAGATATCAAATGTTTCTTTTACCTCTGTTACACCAGTTTTTACGAATACTGGCTTCTTTCCTTTGCCCTTTACATCACCCTTTTCTCCGCGTCCAGCTTTCTTTTGAGCAGATCTTTTTCTTCTTACAAAAGATGCAATTCCTTCTTTGCCCAACTTCTTTGCTTTTTGTTTGCTCAAGCAAGCCGAATATGGAGCACCTTCTTCGGCATCTCCACACTTACCAATTCTTTCACCTTTAGTATTGTAACGATCCCAACCGGGACCACCGCCAGCTGATTCTTTGTTGAACCATTTGCCAAGTCCTGATTTTTCAAATACTTTTTCAAGTAATACTTTTGTACGGGAATTCATTACTTCCAATCCTTGTTCTGTTTTTCACCTTTTTTGTGACCGTTATCTGATCTGTTGTCAGATTTATCACGGAGGCGTAAGTTATTTATACCATTTGAACCACCGTTTCTCAATGGTCTTTTGTGGTCTACGTCTTTTCTGGAACCTTTTTTTACTTTCCCTTGGCGTATAAGACGTTCTCTTGCAGCAGTTCTTTTGGCTCTTTGTTTTCTTTGCTTTGATTTACCGTGGTAATTGCGGTATTCCATATCATAATCCCTTTTGTATTCTTCATACATGTGGGAATTGATTTTATTCATAGCGTAAAGCAATGTTTCTGGATTTTTTATTGCTCTGATGTATGCATTATTAAATGCTATTTTTAGAGCATCTGTACTTTCCAAAAGAACGTTATCCGAATTTAAAAGTGCAACTTCTTGCGAGTCTAACAATTTTGCCTTTATTAATGTATCCAATACAAAGTTGTTAGATAATGATTCAATCAAAAGATCATTCAATAACAATGAAACACTTTCACTCATTGTTTCTTTTAATGAACCTGTTTTTTCAACTGGTATTTTTACAGTTTTACCACCAACACGAACATAATTGTATTGAATTGTGTTCAAATCCTTTGGACTAAAACCCGGTAACAAACTGACAGAAATATCAAAATCCATATTTTTGGAAACATAATCCAAAGCCAATTCTACTGGATTTATTGAGTTTTTTGGTATCAACAAAGATTGTAATGTTACTTTTTCTTTTGGCTCTGTCTGTTCTACAACTGAAGAAAATTTTCTTAACAATTCTGATGAAGCATTATTTTTGTTTTCCACATTTCCAGCGTTTATCAAATCTGTAGATGGCTTTACTGAAATTGTTGCATTTTTTGCAATCTCATCAAAATATGCATCGCTCATTGGAAAAATTCCATTTTGAGTTACCAAATGAGTTGGTGAAAAATCTGGATTTTTAATATTGTCTCCGCGATAATAAGTCTTTAATATTGATTTTACGAACACATCAGAGAATTCAGAAGTCTTTTTGGAACTGTTTTTAAACAATGTTGGCGTTGCTTTTGTTATTTCTTTTTGATAATTTTCAAGAGAAGCAAATTTATTCAAATTACCATTTTCATCCATAACTGGACCAAGATTTTGACCAGCATCATTTGTGAGTTGTGTTGCCTTCAACTGTGCCATCATCTCGGGATCATTTTGAATTTGTGCAAACGCACTTCTTGAAATTAGATATTGGCTAAACCCAGATCCATTCTTTTGAACCGTGTCCACGAACCTGGATACTTTTGGATCTTGTGAAATGCTTGGTGAATTTAATGCTTGCATTATTGCACCAGCAATCATTCCACGGAAACCTTTGCTGTTTTGATCAAACTTATCGGTGGTCAATGAAAACTCACCACCAGAAGAGATTTTAAACTTATAGTTTCCACATTCCATGTCTACGTTACCTTCTTCGAACGTAGTTTTAGTTCCATTCTCTATGCTGGTAACAAGATTTTGAATGCATTGATCACCTATCTGGGATAGGACTTTTTTGGCTTGCTCGTATGCTTTCTTTGTGAATTCCAGTGCATTTGGAGACAAAGATATAAAAGAATCTAATTCTTGCTCACTCGCACCAGCTTTAATTTTTGCCAAGAATATCAATGCATTCAATACTTGTTGATTATAAGATGCAGTGGATAATTGGTTAATACCAAACTTTGTTGATAACTTTTCAAATGACATGTCATCAAAGTCTGAATTGGCTGGTGGATTTCTTAATCTCTTGAAATATTCTTGACGAACATCAATAGGCATCTGAATCAATTGTTCAGGTGTCATTTGAGTCATAAGTTGAAATATTTCTTCTTTAGAAAGCTTTTTGGCCTTTTTCTCTTCAGTTGGCTTTGCTTCCTCTTCTTCATCTTCAAATTTTTGTTCTTTTTCTTTTCTTAGTTCTTCTGTAGATTTTCCTTTTGTAGGCTTATCTTCATCAGACTTTTCTTTTTGTCTGATGTTTCCGAAAAGAAGTTTAGATGCTCCGGTTTGTTCAAAATTTTCCTCTTTGGCTAAAGCATTTGCTTCGCCCATGGAAATTTCTTTACCTTTGCTTATTAATTCGTGTGTGTTTTTATTAAACGAATCTTTAAAAATTAATTGAATCTTGCCGGATTTGGTCTTTACGGCTATGATTTCTTTTACAAGTTCTTCCTTAGACTTTCTGCTTCTAGGAATCTCTCGGGCTCTTTCGGCACGCTTACGTGCTGCATCTTTGGCCTTTTCATCAGCAGAAGAAGACTTGATCTTCTCCTTTTCCATGGCTTCGCCAGTGGTTCTGAAGGAATCTCTTGCTCCTCTGCTTGCTTCTGTTAACTGTAATAGATCTTTAAAGTTCATCTCCAATTATTTATCATACTGTTAAGGTTCCAG
>Ga0172367_10004100_pt1 | contig 18355 bp, 17 predicted proteins | sample Lak10m_FD_114542 | JGI IMG/M metagenome (GOLD analysis project Ga0172367, IMG submission 114542) | Freshwater microbial communities from Kabuno Bay, South-Kivu, Congo - kab_022012_10m | ecosystem: Environmental > Aquatic > Freshwater > Lake | place: Democratic Republic of the Congo: South-Kivu...
GCTTATAATAGTTACCAGCTAATTCATCCACACCTAAACTTATGCACCAACTGCAAGAAGATTACATTAACAACACTCAAGGAGATCGCATAGCCTGTTGTAACTTACAAAAATGAAATTTTACTCTTGGAATCCCAACAAGAATGAACTACTTCAACAAGAGCGTGGCATTAGCTTTGAGGAAATCGTATTTCATATTCAAGCTGGTGATGAAATTGAAATTTTTGATCATCCCAATCAAGAGCGCTATCCCAATCAAAAAATATCTGCCGTTGTCGTTGAAGGGTATGTTTATTTAGTACCTTTTGTTGAAACTGAAGAAGGAATCTTCTTAAAAACAATTATTCCCAGTCGCAAAGCTACCAAAAAATATCTAGGTGAAACCAATGATTAACCTTGACCCCGAAGAACAAGAAATTTTAGAAGCACTTGAAAGCGATCGCCTGACTCGAACAGCAAACTGGCAAGAAGAACTAGAGCAGCATAAACAAATCGCATCCGCAACCTTTGCCCAAAACAGTACAATCAATATCTCTGTTTCCGAGAAAGACCTGCGATTGTTACAAAAACGTGCGTTAGCAGAGGGAATTCCGTATCAATTATTTATTTCCAGCATTTTACATAAATTTATTGAAGGAAAGTTAGTAGAAATTTCTTGATCTCGCTTGATTATGACAAAAAGCGATCACCTAATTTGTCCAATCTTCCACTTGCAAATTAGCAATACTTTTCAACTTTAGATGGAGACATAATAAAATTTAGAACAGGAAATTCACTATCGATTATAGCCTAACTCAATTTTTGGTATTTGAAGCGATTATTTTTATCTACAAGGCTCTGTTAGCGATCGCGCTTGTCAAACAATAAAATATAGAAAGATCTAACAATCCTATGAAACAGACAAAATTACCAAAATCTAAAAAGAGAAGTTTCTCTAGCTTCGATCTTGCCTCTGCTTACAAACATCTGGGTATCAAAACCTTAACTCATTGGAATTTACCAGATATTGCGATCACTCCTAGTGAATTCTTTATCAAAAGATTAGAACGCTTGCACCGCAACTTTGATCTGCGAAGTTACGAAGAATCTAAAAAGCTTCTAATCGATGCCTTCTGCGAAGAAGCTATGGATAGTAGCGACAAGCTGAAAATATGGAAAGGAGGGAAAATAGAAAGTGATATTTTAGTTGGTAATGCCGATTATTTGATTGCCGCTAGACAAGACTATTTAGATACACCATTCCTTTGTATTGTCGAAGCTAAACGTGACGACTTTGAACAAGGTTTAGCTCAGTGTTTAGTAGAAATGCAAGCCTGCCAATGGGAAAATCGACAAGCAAATAAAGATATTGATGTGTTAGGAATTGTCACCAATGGTCAAGGCTGGATATTTTATAAACTGGCGATCGCAGGAGTAGTCTATGAAACAGGAATGTATACTGCTGATGATGTAGCAAAGACACTAGGAGCTTTACATTCAGTTTTTCAAGAGTGTGAAGGCAATTTGTAAACTATGAGCGATCGCTATTTGTAGAAATTATTGGAGCGATCGCCTCAAGCTTTACGATTCGAGAAATACGCCCATCTTACGGAACTTTTGATAACGTAGCTCTTGTAAATCTTCCACAGACAATTTACTTAAGCGATCGAGATTTTAGACTAGGGCAGCTTTGAGATTTTCTGCTGCCTGTAGTGGCAGGCGATGCGCCCCACCCAGAGGCTCATCAATCACATAATCGACAATGCCCAAGTGTTTCAAATATAGTTGACGAATCGGTGAAAGTGAAAGGGGAAGAAACTGCTATTAAGCTGTATCGACTCAAATTAGATTAATTTAACGTCAATTCGACAAACGCGTAAAAGGGTAAAAATCGCAGAGTAATTTTTAACCTTTTGCGACATTTGCGCCGCGCAAATGGCTATATCGAATTCACGTTAATTTAGTCTATTTCTCCACTTGGCTAATTTATCTTTAGTAGCACTATCAATTCGATTACCAAGCAGATTATTTGTATTTGCCTTTTTTGGTTTTTGACGGCTTTGTACCGATCGCAAAGTTGCCTCCACTTCCTGCTCTAATGCGGTTGCCGATAGCCACTCAGCCCCAAACCCGACAGCAGTAAGTTGCTGAGCGCGATCAGAAGTGACGACTATGATCCGTTTTAAATGCCTCAGCGGATCGCGTCGGTATTTGCCACACTGACGCTCGATATAAGTATCCGCAGTTTCGTTATGATCAGTAAAATATAGTTTCAGGTTTTTGGTAATCTTTTCCGCTCTCGCGGGGGTTGCTTGTACGTAAGCATCAAATACTAATGTGGTCTTATAGCCGTGATAAGCACTAAAGTTAACCATCGTCTCGGTTAAATGCGATCGGGCTATGTCAAACCCTTGCAGATCTCTAATTTCCTGCAAATGTCGCCATAGTCCAATCACGTTATAAGCGTCCACCAACATAACTGGTGGATGTTCCGAAGACATAAAGGTAAATCGCCAGCTAGAATTACTTATTTCAATTCTGACATTAGAATTTACAAATGTTGTGTTTCTTTTGTCGCAATATGCGAATTGGCGGCGCTAAGCGCCGCCAATTCGCATATTATGCATTTAACAAAGAATTGGGGCTATCGTTAAGGGGCAATATAGCCTTAAGTACAGGTTTGTTTACCCGCCTTCGGCGGGTAAACAAACCTATGTACCTCGCTTGCTTAAAAAGCGCTATATAAATAAACTCATTCGGGCTAACTTTAATCTGCCTCCTAGAAAGAGTTCTCGCTGTGAACCCTTTCTAGGAGGCAAAACAGTAAAAAACTCGCTTCGCGAGTTTTTTACTGTTTTGGTTTTTAAAATTTTGTCGCTTATCCCAAACTTCATCGTTCTTGAAAATGTTGCGATTCTTTGAGTAAAAATATGTACAAATATCTAAATCCTTATATTATCAAGGCAATCACTCAAATTTCAGTTTGAATTTAATACCTCAAAATCAAGAGCTTAGTGTCATAATGAGGCAGAATTACTAAACGAACTAAACCTTAAACGGCAATGGCGAAAAATTCTTCTGCAACGGCAAATAGTCAAGTTGATAAGGCTACCCCGATCGCCCAAGCAGCAAAGGCTAGCATCAGTCCTGAGAAAAAAAAGGCACTGGATGCGATCATGCAAAAGATCGAGAAAGACCATGGCAAAGGCTCGATCATGCGTCTCGGCGATGCCACGAATATGCGTGTCGAAACCATCCCTAGCGGCGCATTACCTCTCGATCTTGCCCTAGGTGGTGGACTACCCAAAGGACGAGTCATCGAAGTATATGGGCCAGAAAGCTCAGGTAAAACTACTCTAGTACTGCACGCGATCGCGGAAGTCCAAAAGCGCGGCGGTGTTGCTGCATTTGTCGATGCTGAACATGCATTAGATCCCATCTATGCCTCCAGTGTTGGTGTTGATATTAATAACTTGCTAGTTTCCCAGCCCGACTCTGGGGAAATGGCACTAGAAATTGTCGATAATCTTGTGCGATCAATGGCAGTGGATATCATTGCGATCGACTCAGTAGCCGCCTTAGTACCTCGTGCTGAAATTGAAGGGGAAATGGGTGCATCCCATGTTGGCTTGCAAGCTCGTTTGATGAGTCAAGCCCTCCGCAAAATCACGGCTAATGTTGGCAGATCCAATTGCATCGTTATTTTCCTAAACCAATTGCGTCAAAAAATTGGCGTTTCCTATGGCAGCCCTGAAACTACGACAGGTGGTACTGCTCTCAAGTTTTACGCCTCAGTTCGCCTCGATATTCGCCGCATCCAAACCCTGAAAAAAGGGACGGAAGAATATGGGATTCGCGCTAAGGTCAAGGTTGCTAAGAATAAAGTTGCGCCACCTTTCCGTATTGCCGAATTTGACATTGTTTTTGGGAGAGGTATTTCTACCATTGGCTGTCTGGTAGATCTAGCTGAGGAAATGAGCATCATTGTTCGTAAGGGTGCATGGTATAGCTATCAAGGCGACAACATTGGGCAGGGCAGAGATAACACGATCAAATACTTGGAAGACAAACCCGAATTTGCTCAAGACGTTGAACGTCAAGTCCGTGAAAAACTCTCCGCAGGTGTAGCAGTTTCAGCAACTAAAGTTGCACCTGAAGAAATTGAGCCTGAAGATGACGATATCCCACCTGAAGATTTCTAATATAACGTGAATTCGATATTGCCATTTGCGGCTTGCTTCGCAAGCCGCAAATGGCGAAAGATGGTAAGAATCGCTTAGCGATTCTTACCATCTTTCGCTTTCGTCGAACTAACGTTAAACTAGCAGAATCCTAATAGCTCTAAAGCAAAAAGAGAGCAAAGATTTTTAAAAGACCAACATTTCTCTAATTAGCCATCTATTATCTTTTTTCACTAAATCATATTCCACAGTGTAACTATCATTATCTTTTGATGCATTGCGATCAAATGTGCCATTATAAAAATAATTTCTTGACTCTGATATTTTAGCGATTACTTTGGCTTTGCTATCACCATCGGGGGTAACACTATCAACTTCACTGGATTTGGTTTGATACTGCAAATAAGAGTTGCTAGATTTCAGTTCTTTAGCCCGTCCTTTCCAGTCACTAAGGGCAGGATCAACTAAAATTTCTTCTAAAAGATTGTCTTCATAGTCTTTGCCCAAAGCTTTTGATTTAGTTGCTTGCCATGTTTCGATGAGTTTGGTAGCAGTTTCTTTGTCTATAGTCCCTGTTTGAGCAGCTAGTGCAACATTATTTTCTTTAATAGATTGGACTAGATTGGTGATTGGTTTCTCTAGGGTCACAGGTTGTGGTTGAGCTGAGCCACTTAAAGCTCTGACGGCCCAAACAACCAAACTAATACAGCCAGCCAACAAGGCGATCGCCACGACAATTACCGTGACTAAACGGCCAACATTAAACTTACGCTTTGGTGGAGATGCTTGACCTGTCTGACCTTGAGATGGGCGTTTGATTTCCTTGACTGGCTCATTAACGTTTTTGGTAGGTGGGAGGTTGCTAGTGCGCCGCGATTTAGACTGATCTCGCGATACATTATCAGTACTGCTGGTATTGACATAGGCAGGTCGCTCAATTACTGGGGTCGCCGATCGCTGGAAACGATTCGGCGTTTCAGGGGCATAGTTAGAAAGTTTTGGTTCGGCAACAGCGCTTTTTGCGGGATTTAGCTCAAAATCACGATTTACAGTTGACGAATCATCAAGAGAAGACATTGCCGCTAAGCGATCGCCGCCCACAGGCGAAGTCCATTCTGATGACATTGCACCCGTATTCGGCAATTCTTCTAGGTATGCTTGCACTTGTTCATCCGCAAAATAATCCTTAAGCGAGACGATTTGACTCATCAGATCGCGGAAATGTGGATATACCTCTTCTTGGAGCCAGCGTTCGCTATAAAGACATAGCCCAGGCAAAAGATCGGGCGCACCTTCAGAATTCTGACGGATAAAGGCAATTTGCTCCTCTTCGGCACTCTGATTGATCGCCGCACTAGCCTCTTCAGTTTGCCCCAACAATAAAGCACATACCGCTTTTTCCAGATAAATATCTTGCTTAGCACTAAGCTTGACTAGCAGCCCCTTAGCACGACGGATCAAAGCTGGCTGACGCTGAGAAAATCCACGGGCAATTAAGGCATATACAGCAAGGTAGGTTGCGACAGAAGATGGACGACGCGCTTCATCCTCAAATAGGGTCTGCTGCTCAATCGCTGTCATGTAGCTGCGTAGTTGCTGGATAAACCGCAAAAAGTCATCAATACCGAGGCTAGAATAGTCATTACCCGATCCATCAATGCCGCGACGCGCATCAAGCATCTCTTGCAAAAGCGACATACCTTTGCGATGTTCGTTGGTGTGGTTGTCGGGTGATGCTAACAATTCGAGGATGCGATAGGGGCGCAGACGGAAGAGATCGGCTTGGATTTCACTGCGAATACTCAGAAATAATCCTTCTCGCAATAAAATTTCTTGGGCAGATTCTAGGGACGAGGCAGCAGTCTCATATTGCCCCTGTTTCCAATATTCACGACCAAGATCTAGATATGACAAAGATACAGATAGCAAAAGATCTGGATCATGGGGAGAAATTCTTGCTGACTGGTGCTCAGCTTCTTCAGGGTCATAGTAGGGTTTAGCGAGGGATAAAACCTTATCAGATTCACCGAGTTCGTACAAAATCAGTAATAGCCCTGCAAAGTCTTTTTCGTCAGCTTCAATCTGAGGCGGCAATGTTAAAACTGGGCGATCACTTTCAGCATCTAATACATCACTTGCTTCACTGGGAATTGCGCGTTCAGTCAGAGTTTCATAAGCTTTATCAATAATGCGCTTGCGAGAGGCGATCGCCGCATCAGAATATTCACGCCTTGGCATAGAGAGCAGGCGATCACGATGGGCTTGATGAATTTTATCTAGCCCTGACAGGTGTGTTAGACCAAGAATTCGGTAACAGTCTAGGGGAACTCTCACTTTACTTTTCTACCCAAAACTTCAATTGAAAATGCCGATCTGAACTCCGATAATACCAACCTGTTTGCCTCTCAAATCAAAGATGCTCCGTATCTGATGCACTAAGGACGTTTGATACAATGCACTCAGTTTTTTAAGTACATTAAACGCCCGAATTATACACTAAGTTTATTAACTTGGTGAAAATAGCTAAAAAAGAAAAAACAACTCTTTGGGGCGTTTTTTCTTTTAAGAATCAAGGGCGATCGCTTTATCGATTGCTAACTTTTGATTAAGGCGGATTTGATAAGCTTGCAATTCTTTAGGCTTGATGCCGCTAATGATGCTAAAGCTATCAACATCAATGCCACGAGATAACATTTCGATACACCAAGTATGACGGGCTTGATCAATAGTTAAGGATGAGCCATCGAGATTGCGATAGGGGCGTGTCCAACAATCCCACATTTGTTCGATTTCTTCTAATGACAAGGGTTGGCGATCGCTACTGAAAAACAAACACTCAATCTTGTCACTATTTTGTAATTCTTTGAGATCATTTGAACGATCCTTTAGATCATGCTTAAGATCATTTTTACGAGTTTTGAGATAGGCACTGAGGGGATTATTAGTTGCTGAGCCATAACGGTGACCGAGAATTTTTTGATTGAGAGGTACAGATCTTTCGTTACTAGAAGTATCTTTGGTTCTTAAAATTCCATGATTAGCATGATGCTGATAGTCCATGAGCCCCAAGCGAGTAATATCAAGTGCGGTAATCCCTGCTCCAAACAATAGATAAGCGATCGCGTAGTCCTTTGCCCCACATTTCTTCGCTTGCAATAGGATTTCGCGGACAATCTCCGCAGGGATATCCATAATTGGTTTAGCTTGAGAAATGGGGATAACTTCTTGAACAAACATATCCACCAATGTACTCACAAACTCATCGCGATCACTCCAGATGGCTTGTACGTCACTGGTTAAAGTGATCATGGCGTAACCCAAAATACAAGTATTTAACAAGTTAGCCAGCTTAATTGGTGGCAAAGAATATTGCAAACGCGAATTAATCAAAACATCATGGATGGCTGTAGCAATCGTCTGATTGACTTGATTAATGCCTTGAGCGAGTGCTTGACGACTCTCTAGGGGATATTGTCCTGCCTCCCCAACAAGCGATCGCACCAACTCAGGCACACTTTCGAGCGCCCGCAAAGAACTCTGAATGTAATATTTGAGAAATCTCCGCAAATCACTCTGACTAGAGATATCTGACACCATGAGCGACTCTCCCACTTGCGCCAACACCAAATATTTTTGCAGACATTCTTGCAATACGGCTAGCAATAACCCATGTTTATTTCCAAAATGGCGAAATAAAGTTACTTCATTAACCTGAGCAAAGTCAGCAATTTGGCGAGTAGTTGTCTCGGTGATTCCTTGGCTAGCAAACAACTCTAGAGCTGTGTTAACTATACGTTGACGAGTAGGAATTCGAGATACAGACATGAGCGCATGTACCATTTGGATGATTTGCAAGTGATGCTTGCATTATTACTTAACAAAAAGTTAGACTTAGCATAACTGTAAGTGATACTTGCATCTCCTCACCACCCCTTAAGTTATTATTTCATGACCGCCACTACTGAAGCCATCTCAAAAGAAAAAAGCCTGAACTGGACAAATGTTGCCTTCTTCAGTGCTTTTCACCTCGCTGCCCTAGCTGCGCCTTTTTACTTCTCATGGCAAGCTGTAATCCTTACAGTCTTCTTGCATTGGTTATTTGGCAGCATCGGCATCACCTTAGGATATCATCGCTTACTTAGCCATCGTAGCTTTCAAGTGCCTCAGTGGTTGGAATATATCATTGCCACAATTGGAGCATTGGCTCTGCAAGGCGGTCCTATATTTTGGGTGGGCGGACATCGTCAGCATCACGGTTTTACAGAAGACAATCAAAAAGATCCCTACTCAGCAAATAAAGGTTTTTGGTGGAGCCACATGATGTGGATTATGTACTCCAAGCCTGAGCATTTTAAGCGTTCAAACTACTCTAAGTTTGCGCCTGATCTTGCTAATGATCCTTACTACAATTTTTTAGATGTTTACTTTCTCCTATTGCAAGTGCCACTCGCAATATTGCTCTATGTAATTGGTGAAACTGCTTTCTCTGGCCTTGGTATGTCTTTCTTGGTTTATGGCATGGCAGTACGCTCCATTGCTTTATGGCATAGCACTTGGTTGATTAACTCGGCTTGTCACAAATGGGGTTATAAGAACTTTACAGAGACTCCTGATCACTCCACAAATCTCTGGTGGGCAGCGATTTTGACCTATGGTGAAGGCTGGCACAACAATCACCATGCATTTCCTAAGTCCGCACGGTCTGGCTTGAAATGGTGGGAAATCGATCCAACTTGGGGCGTGATCAATTTGCTGCAAGCAGTTGGCTTGGCAAAAAAGGTTTATTTATCTGAACCTTGGCAAGCTAAGTAAAAAAATAAAGGGCGCTCAGCGCCCTTTATTTTTTAGGGATCTAGCAAAAATAGATACATTGACTGGCTCAGTAGTATGTAAACCTAATCCTAAAATGGGTTAATCAATGCGGGAAAGTAAGCATATGGATCATCGCCACATTCGCTTTAGCGATCGCCATGAGGAAGTCGATTTAGAGCAGTTGCAAGGATTATTTCGATTGGGAGCATTTTGGGCAAAGGAGAGAACCTTGGCAGGACTAGCGATCGCTCTTTCTAACTCCAAGCCAGTCGTAACTGTGTGGGATGGCGAACGATTGATTGGACATGCTCGCGCCACTAGTGACGGTATTTATCGAGCGACAATTTGGGATGTGGTGATCGATCCTGACTACCGTGGTTCAGGTTTAGGCCGTAAGTTAGTCCAAACCGTGTTAGCACATCCTCATGTTTGTGATGTTGAGCGGGTTTATTTAATGACGACCCACCAACAAAAGTTTTACGAGCAGATTGGCTTTAAGCAAAATTCTTCAACCACTATGGTCTTATTTAATAGGGATTGCAATAGCGATCGGCATCTCACAACTTCTGAGCTAGCCAGCAATTCTCATTATTAAAATCTATTTTTTGAAAGCCCGCCGTTGGCTGGCTTTCAAAAAACAGATTGTATGGTTTCCAGCACCGAAGGCACTGGAAACCATACAATCTGTTTCATAATGAGAATTGCAGTGAGCTAGCTCAATCTACAATTAATCTCTAGGTTTACCATAGTATTTACCAATTCACAGAAGTATCGCCACAAGTCTGTGAATTAAAAAACAAACCCTGTGAGGGTTTTGAAAGTACAAAATGGCTACGCCATTTTGTACTTTGGTATTAGGTATACTTACAGAGACTAAAATATATGTGACTATCCATATATAGATATTAGGCTTATAAAAAGATAGGAAGTGCAAAAACATGCTCTAACTATGGTCTTCGACTTCGCTCAGTGTAAGGATACCTGAACGAACTCTAGCCTTGTTGAACATGCCAACCCTATTCAGATTGTCATAGCTTTTTATTATCCCATTTCATTTGGTGGGAGCCAATGCTTGAAACTTCATCTCAAAGTCAGAAACGGACAAGGAGCGAATTTGAACGCCAACTGCATCGCCTAGAACAAGATTCTTTGCGAATGGGCGCACTTGTCGAAAACTCATTTCTTTTAGCTCATGCAGCCCTATTTGAGAGAAATCTTGAATCAGCTACCCGTATTGAGTCCCAAGACAAACAGGTTGATCAGATCTATCGACAAATCGAAATGGACTGTATCAGCTTAATCGCGCTTCAGTCACCAGTTGCTCGTGATCTCAGGCTTTTGAGCGCTCTCATGCAATTGATCCGAGATATTGAAAGAATTGGGGATTATGCTGAAAACTTAGGTGATATTGCAATTAAACTTTTTCCCTATCCACCATCCCCCTATCTGGGTGAATTGCAAGTCATGTCTAATCGCTGTCGAGCCATGCTGGCTATGAGCTTAGAAGCCTTAGCTAATCTTGATGAGAATATTGGTTTACAAATTAAGGCGAAAGATGATGCGGTTGACGAGGATTACAAGCAAATCTATAACCTGCTCTCTTCTCAAAGGCTATTTGGCGAACCCATGGAGCCTGTAATGTTGATGGTATTAGCAATTCATCATTTAGAACGCATGGCAGATCATGCCACCAATGTTGGGCAGCGCGTTGCTTATATCGTTACTGGCAAACTTGGCTAGTAAAGTACGGGTTGGTTTCCCCGCCGAAGGCGGGGAAACCAACCCTTGTAACAATGCGAATTGCTTCTTTTTTTATTTTCTAGTTTTTTATAGCGCTATAGCACGGTAATCTAAGTTAAGTGCTTTATAGCACATCTGATTTATGTGGGAAAGTTTTAAGGATTGAAATGAAGTCATATTTGGCGGCTGCCGTACAAATGACCAGTGTCTCTGATGTAGATAAAAATCTTGCTCAAGCAGAAGATTTGATCCAACTGGCTGTGAATCGAGGTGCAGAACTAGTTTGCTTACCTGAAAATTTTTCGTTTTTAGGCGATGAAAGCGAAAAGAAAAGACTTTCTACAGAAATTGCAGAAAAGAGCGAGAAATTTTTAATTAAGATCGCTCAACGCTATCAAATCCTGTTACTTGGTGGTGGATTTCCTGTACCTGTCACTGACAGCAACAATGGCAATCAGGGAAAAATGTATAACACCGCTCTGCTGATTGGTCGTGAAGGTGAAGAGCTAGCCCGTTATCGCAAGATGCATTTGTTTGATGTTAATCTCCCTGATGGCAATACTTATCAGGAGTCAGCCACTGTGTTAGCGGGTAGTGAGTCTCCGCCTGTCTATGTTTCTGAGAAATATGGCAACTTGGGGCTATCGGTTTGCTATGACGTGCGGTTCCCCGAACTGTATCGCCATTTATCTCAAAATGGTGCAAATGTTTTGTTTGTCCCTGCTGCTTTTACGGCTTTTACAGGTAAAGATCACTGGCAAGTTTTATTGCAAGCTAGAGCCATTGAAAATACTAGCTATGTGATTGCCCCCGCACAGGTGGGAATGCATACACCGCGCCGCCAGTCCCATGGTCATGCGATGATTGTCGATCCTTGGGGCATTGTTCTTGCTGATGCAGGGGATCACATTGGAGTGGTGATCGCGGAGATCCAACCCTCACGCCTTGATCAAATTCGTCGCCAGATGCCATCTTTAAAACATCGCACTTTTTCCTGTTATTAACACCAGTTCGATATCGCCATTTGCGGCGTGCAAAGCACGCCGCAAATGGCGAAAAAAGGTAAGAATCGCTTAGCGATTCTTACCTTTTTTCGCTTTCGTCGAACCGACTTTAAAGTATAGCCTCATCTTTCTGGGTGATGTTTATAAAATATGTATTAAAATCTTAAGCAATGGGTTGTTCTGTTTTTTAAGTACTCCCAAGCTAGATACCTAATACATATCCCTAGGCTTTTTCAATTCTTTCTCTGGCATAAGAGCTATGCAACCTTTTCCAGTGCTTGGTAATACGATCCGTCCGCTACAACATCGCGACTTAGAGTTTATTCAGCGATTTGCATCGCCTAATGATCTCGAACAGATTGCGGTCAGTGATCTCAGTGGTTGTCGCAGTCGCCAAAAAATCAGCTTACACCAATTAGCCAGTTGGTTGCCTGCTCCTGTGCAAACCCTACTCAAACCCTATGTAAGAGCCTATGTCTCCGAATTTAATGGTACTATCCAAGGCTTTATTCGGGTTTCACCTTTTAATAACAACAGCAGTACTTGGCAGATTGATCGCGTTGTGGTTCTTCCTGAAGCTCAGAATGGTCTGCACAACGTTGGCACACAACTGATTCGCTATTGCCTAGAGTCTTGCCTAGAGGCGCGAACCTGGGTATTGCAGGTTGACATTAACCAAAAAGATACGATCGCCCTCTATCGCCAGAATGGCTTTCAGCCTCTGGCACAATTTACTGATTGGGAAATTGATACAGCAAGTCTGCAAGAACTCGCTCAACATTCTCCCGATCTGCCCAATTTGATGCCTGTCAGTAATGCTGATGCCAGCTTGCTTTATCAACTTGACACCGCTGCGATGCCCCCACACATTCGCCAAGTTTACGATCTCAATGTTGATGATTTTCGAGCTAAGACAATTGACAAACTAGTTAACCACAGTTCCTTGCTGATTAATCATTTACAGGATGTGTCGGGCTATGTCTATGAGCCACAACGCAAAGCGGCGATCGGGTACTTTTATTTGCTGTTGCAGCGCCCAAGCGTCAATCAGACCAATGAAAAACTGGTTCACCATTGCCAGCTCACGGTTCATCCCGCCTACACATGGCTTTATCCTGAACTCACTTCACAAATTGCCCGAATTGTCACGAAGCAGTCTCCTGAGAAGTTATCTGAGCATGTTAGTCTCCAAATATCTTCGGCTGATTATCAGCCTGAACGTGAAGATTATTTAGAAAGTATTCATGCCCAACGTCAAGGGCATTCTTTACTAATGGCGCGTTCAGTTTGGCACAAGATTCGGGAGACTAAACCTGTCCTTGATGGCTTACAACTTTCACGGATGTTGTCGGGTTTACAGCCCAATCAAAAGCCGATTCCAGGTCGAATCGAGACTTTGCCTCAACAGCATCAACATACCGATGAACCACTTTAGACATTACGAGAAAGGAAGTGAGAGCGGTTGATCAAGCTATGAAGTTATTGTTAACTGATCTAATTTTGGTTCAAATTATACAAAATGAAGATCCACAAGATCGCTACGATTAAGCACTGGACATTTAGACATTGGATGCACCTTTAAAAACGCTTGACTATGAAAATTCTTAAAATCCAGACATTACGTGGTCCAAACTATTGGAGTATCCAACGAAATCAGCTTGTAGTTGTGCGATTAGATTTAGAGGATTTTCAAGTACAAAGAACTGGCTTTTATCAAAACCTATGCAAAGTGTTACCAAGTCTAGCGGGGAAAGATCTTGCACAGCGCTCAGATATTAGTGAATCTGATTTTCTAGCGGAAGTTGTGAAAGATATTGCGATCGCCCTGCAAGGCTATGTGGGCATGAAGGTTGATTTTGGCGCTGTTAGACAGACTGTTGAAAAGAATATCTATCAAGTAGTATTTGAGTATCAGACTGAGGCAGCAGGACGTTATGCAGCCCGCGCCGCTATCAGAATTTGTACGAGTATTTTAGAGACGGGAACCTATGCAACTACGGAGCTGCAAGAGGACCTCAAGGATTTAAGGGATATTCGCCTTGATGGTCAGTTGGGACCAAGTACTGAGTCAATTGTTGCTGAAGCTAAAGCCAGAAATATTCCTTGGTTAGAGCTTGGTAGTCGTGCCATGATTCAACTGGGGTATGGGGTATATCAGAGTCGAATTCAGGCTACTTTGTCCAACAAAACGGGGATCTTAGCAGTAGAGCTAGCCTGTGATAAGGAAGGAACGAAAAGTATTTTACGGGCTTCTGGTGTACCAGTGCCAAGGGGGACAACCATTAGATCGCCTAAGTATCTAGAAGATGCGATCGCTGAAGTTGGTGGATTTCCGATTGTAATTAAGCCATTAAATGGTAATCATGGGCGCGGGATCACCATTGATGTGCGTACTGTCAAAGAGGCGATTGCTGCCTTTGATATGGCGCAAGAGGTGTCAGAAGAAGTAATTATTGAAAGATTTCACACGGGACGCGATCACCGAGTGCTAGTTATTAACGGCAAATTTGTTGCCGTTGCCGAGCGGGTTCCCGCAAATGTCACAGGTGATGGCGTTTCCACAATTTCGCAATTGATTGAAATTACCAATCAAGATCCCCGTCGTGGCGACGGTCATGATAATGTCTTGACCCGCATTGAGATCGATCGCACCAGCATGGATATTTTGGCGAGACAGGGCTTTACGTTGGACTCCGTACCGCCAAAAGGTCAGATCTGCTATCTCAAGGCAACGGCTAACCTCAGTACTGGTGGTGTATCCGTGGATCGCACTGATGAGATTCATCCTGAAAATATTTGGCTAGCGGAGAGAGTTGCAAGGATCATTGGCTTAGATATTGCAGGAATCGATGTAGTTACGGAAGATATCTCTCTGCCTGTGCGTCAAGTCAATGGGGCGATCGTGGAGGTAAATGCCGCGCCTGGTTTCAGAATGCATACTGCGCCTAGCATTGGGACACCCCGCAATGTGGCTGCACCAGTTATCGATATGCTGTTTCCACCGGGATCACCTACTCGCGTTCCCATCGTTGCGATCACAGGCACAAATGGCAAAACCACTACTACGAGACTAATTGCCCATATTTTCAAACAAACTGGTAAGCGTGTGGGCTACACCACCACTGACGGTATTTATATAGGTGAGTGCTTAGTTGAGAAAGGCGATACTACTGGCCCCTATAGTGCCCAAGTCATTCTGCGTGATCCCACAGTTGAAGTGGCAGTTTTAGAAACTGCTAGAGGCGGCATTTTGCGATCGGGTTTAGGCTTTGATGGCTGCGATGTTGGTGTGGTGATGAACGTGGCTGCTGATCACCTTGGCATTGGTGACATTGACACCATTGAGGACTTAGCCCGTCTTAAGAGTGTAGTTGTGAAGACCGCTTTACCAAATGGTTACTCTGTAATTAATGCTGATGATCCATTGGTAGTAGCGATGGCGCAAGAGGTGGAGTCGAAGGTTGCCTATTTCAGCATGAATCCAGATAATCCCTTAATTAAGACCCATGTTGCCGAAGGTGGTCTTGCTGCAGTCTATGAAGAAGAATTTCTGACAATCTTGAAAGGTGATTGGAAATTGCGGATTGAAAAGGCGATAAATGTGCCTCTTACTCTTGGTGGACGCGCTGCCTTTAATAAACAAAATTCACTAGCGGCAAGTTTAGCTGCCTTTGCTCAGGAGGTGCAGGTTGAACAAATTCGCCAAGGTTTAGCGACATTTGTTGCTTCTAGTGAGCAGACCCCTGGACGCATGAATTTGTTTGACCTAGGTAAGTATCATGCGCTGGTTGATTACGCCCATAACCCTGCGGGATTTAAAGCGATCGCCGATTTTATTCAAAATTGGGAAGGTGAAGCGATCGGGGTGATTGGAGCACCTGGCGATCGCCGTGATGAGGACATCATTGAGCTAGGGCAACTGGCGGCGACCATGTTTAGTCGCATTTTTGTCAAAGAAGATAAGGATTTGCGGGGACGCGCCCCTCGTGTAGTAGCTGACCTGTTGCGTCAAGGAGTTGAGGAAGTGGATAGTAATATCCCCTGTATTACAATTCTTGACGAATCGGAAGCCATCACAGCCGCCTTGGATAGCGCCCCTCAAAGTAGTTTAGTTGTGGTATTTCCTGACAAAGTGGATGCAGCTATTGGTATCATTGAATCGCGAAAGTCCAAACTGTCCTCGTAAAGTCCGCCTATGCCACGTGTAATTTGCCTTGGCGAAGTTTTAATCGATCAAATAGCTGAAGATATTGGCGTTCCCTATGACCAAGTTAGTTCTTGGAAACCTTATTTTGGCGGAGCGCTTGCTAATGTGGCCTGTGGATTAGCCAAACTGGGAACTCCTGTCAGTTTGATTAGCTGCATTGGTCAAGATGCCGCAGGAAATGATTTACTCAAACAATTGGGGGCGGCAGGGGTAGAAACTTCGGGCGTGCAAGTGCATCCTCAGTCTACTACCCGTGAGGTTTATGTCACCCGTGATGCCCATGGCGATCGCAGTTTTGCTCGCTTTAATGGTGATGCGAATACGGTATTTGCTGACACCTTGATGTCTGCTGAACATTTGCCTGAGCATTTATTTTCAGATGCTAAATTTTTGGTGTTAGGCACATTGGGTTTAGCAAATCCACAGACCTCAAGAGCGATCGGTCGAGCGCTAAAACTTGCTGAGCAAAATTTTGTCAAAGTGATAGTTGATGTTAATTGGCGAGCGATGTTCTGGAAAAATCCTGAGCAAGTAGCCAAACTTTTGCCAGTTTTACTAAAATACACCGATTTCTTGAAAATGACTGAGGATGAGGCTAAGCTGCTGTTTCGGTTAACTAGTCCCGCTGCGATCGCCCAAGCCTATAGCCATTTGGAAGGAATTTTGATTACCAATGGCGATCAAGATTGTCGCTACTATTTAGGTGAAAAGCAAGGCAAGCACCCTGTCTATCCTGTGCATTCGATCGATACGACTGGCGCAGGTGATGCTTTTTTGGCAGCATTTATCCATAAAATCTATCATCGTCCACTTACCCATCTCCTTGATCCTAAGTTTACGGATGAAGTAATCGGCTATGCCTGTGCTGCTGGTGCTTTGACGACTTTAGGAATGGGCGCGATCACTGCCCAACCAAGCGATCGGCAAATTCGCGAGTTTCTAACCATGCGCGAAGCAAAACATTAAAATCATCTACTTTAGTAGCACGAAGCACCACAACTATTAGCCATGCACTCTTTATCTTTGCCCACATGGGTAATTCATATTTCTAGTGTGATCGAATGGACTTTAGCCATTTGGCTCATTTGGCAATATGACAAGCAAAATCCCGATCGCGGATGGCGCAACTTAGCATGGGCGATGTTTCCTGCCCTCGTTAGTGCTATGTGTGCCGTGACTTGGCACTTTTTTGATAATGCTGACTCGTTGGAATGGCTAGTGACGGTACAAGCTGCTTTAACCTTAATCGGCAATAGTACCTTAGCGATCGCAGCTTATTTTATTTGGAAAATTGCCAGAACAAAAACACAGAGTTAGTTTTTGATGCTGACTTTGCCTAGCACCAAAAACTGGATGAAATTATGCCTAAAGAAGCCTTATTTGGATTATCTCTATTTCCTTACCTCGCGTTCCTATGGTTCGCGACCAAATCTCAGCAATTTCCGAAGCTAGGACTTTGGGGATTTTATGGGACGTTAGTTTTTGTGGCGATTACGATACCCGCAGGGATTTATGCTCAGACTCAATATAACGAAGTCTTAGCCAATGTTGATTGGTTGCATGGGAGTGCAGAGTCGTTTTTAACAATGACCAATATTTTGCTGGTTTTAGGCTTTAAAAATGCGCTTAAACCTAAAGATTAGAGTTTGTCCTTAAAACCCGAATAGGTTGCGGCGGTGCTTCGCACCGCCGCAACCTATTCGGGTTTTGATTTGTCCAATATAATGAGCAATTATTGTAGTTAACGTCTCTGACTGCTAATGCGAGGAATTTATGAACAGACATCATCAACGCATTTCTCAATTTTCAACGATTGCTATTTTAGCGTTCACTAGCACTGCAATGAGTCCAGTCATGGCACAATCAACACAACCACGCCAAGGTGATGCCGATCGCTTACGTCCTGCACAAGGTCAGCCAATCTCACCCACAAATACCGATCAGTTTTCGATAGAAAGAGGTTTGCCTAATTCTGAGCTCAAAATTCAAAATATCACTTTTGACATTGAAGAGATTCAGCCAGTGATTCCTGGTAATTACAACGCTTCTCCTCAGAAAGTTAATCGCTCTGGTACTTTTAGCAGTGATCCTCTCAACGCTGTCCAGATTTTCCAAGAGTCAGGATCATCTCGGCGTGAAAAATAGAATAGAGAGTTAGCGCTTGGCGCTAATTCTCTATTAGTAGATGTCCTGTAGCCAACCCGCAAGCTCGCTTGATTGGTAGAGCGGCAGCTAGGTCAAAGGCAGCTTGTCGGGCGATCGCTCCGTCGATGGTTGTAGTTACCACTACATCTAAGTCAGCTTGAAAAGCGATCGCGGCTGCATGATTTGCTGTGATAATTCCGCCTAGCGCCATTGGTTTAAGAATAATAATATCGGCAGCTTGAGCCTTAATCACCTGCTGCAATTGAGCAAGATTATTAACCGATTCA
>Ga0172367_10004101_pt1 | contig 18354 bp, 7 predicted proteins | sample Lak10m_FD_114542 | JGI IMG/M metagenome (GOLD analysis project Ga0172367, IMG submission 114542) | Freshwater microbial communities from Kabuno Bay, South-Kivu, Congo - kab_022012_10m | ecosystem: Environmental > Aquatic > Freshwater > Lake | place: Democratic Republic of the Congo: South-Kivu...
AACGAGAATAAGACAAATGCGGACTTACGCATGCAAACCTCCCTTGTTTTAATGTTTGGATTTACCCAGCAACCGACCACAGCTGAAGTTTACATCAAAATAATTGTGGGTTTGTTGCCAGGACTCGTGAAGTCAGGCTCTGCTGAATAATGCGCCCCGACAACCGAAAAGCCAGCGGGTTTTTTTGTATTTCGGGGCGAGCTGCAGGCAGCTCTTCGCCCGGACTGGATTGCACGCCACCCCGGACACCGATGCTGCGATATCACCCGCATCATGGCGCGATCCATGCTTCACATTTCTGACATGGAATGCATGGTCCGGGATGGGATAATGCAGCTATCGGTCTAACCAGCAGGAGGAATCCATGGACAAGCAAGAACTGCTCGATGAATTGAAGCGTATTTCAGCGGAACTGGCGGATGTTGAGTCACGCCTGCCCTATGACTATCAACAGCATGACCACGATCATGCCTTTCTGGCGCAGGTCAGACAGCAGATTTACTCTGTCCGCCGTTCGCTGGGCAGTGTGCGCGAAACAGTCAAAGATCCGCGCAACTGGTCGGACGATCAATAATCTCGACGAAGCGGCCAGTTTTCCGCCCAGCAGCATTGGTGATCGTAGCCGGGGATGGTCACGATGCGCGGGCGCCGGCCGTTCCGGAACTGGTCCGCATAGGCGCGCGCGACAAACTCCCCGACCACCTTGTCCTGATCCCCGACAAAATGCAGTTGTGGCGTGTCTGACAACGCCTCAGCAAAATCAGCGGGGTTCAACGACCCGTCGAGCGGTGTGAGCCTGAGTTTTCGGGTCCAGGTGCGATGATCGAGGTTGCCGGCCACGGTGATCAGTTGCACCACGTCCTGCCGGCGCGCGGCGACGAGTGCAGCCACCGCCCCGCCGCCGGAATAGCCGACCAGTATCAGGTGCTTGGCCCCTAAACGGCCTTTGATCTGGTCGATGGCCTCGTTGCTGGCGGCAATCACTTCCTCCGCGAAACGATGACTGGTCCAGTACTTCTGGGCACAAGCCGGCTGCTGTCGGGCACCGGTGTACTGGCAGGGCCTTCCCAGGTAGACCGCAGGCGCCGGGTCTTTGATCGCCATTTTCAACGCCAGCGGATTCACCGGCGTGGGATCGAAGGAAACGGTGGATGCGCCGATCCAGGCTAGTCCATCGCCCTCGATGTAGATCGTGACGGTTCCGGCGTGCCGGAGTTCGCGTGGATGGTAGCTTTGCAGCAAAAACTGCCGCGTGGCAATCGTTTCGCCCGTCCAGCCTGCCTCCGATGCCAGCGTGCCGGCGCTAATGGTCCGTTCCGAAGGCGATGGCAGCGAGGTGCATGACGGCAGCAGACCGAGTAACACGAACGCCGTGGCGGTTGTACGCAGCATTTATCCGGGCCGGAATTCGCCCAAGCCTTCAAGTAGCGGGCCGAGATATTTCTCGTAGTTGCGCCAGCGTTCGACGGAAGAGGTGTAGATCGGTTGACGCACCTGCGTGACGCTGGCGGTGCGGATGCTGCGCTTGTTTTCGTGAAACGCCAGACAGGCCTCATCCCAGGGCAGGCCGACCCAATCGATCAGGCGACGGGCCTGGCCCTCGAGATCATCCACCACAGCCTCATACTGCACTTCGATGAAGCTGCCCTGCGGCAGCACGTCGCGCCAATGGTTCATCAGGCGCGCGTAATTGGCGTAATGCCGGCCCAGTTCATACAGATCGTAGGTGGCATCCTGGTGGCGGTTGAACAGTCGCGTGAAGCAGGAAAGGCAGGTGTCGACCGGGTTGCGTCTGACGTGGACGATTTTGGCCTGTGGCAGGATCAGCGGGATCAGCCCCATCGCCATATAATTGGCCGGCATCTTGTCGGTGATGCGGGCAGCCTGCGGGGCACGCTTGCGCAGCCGGTCGACGTAGCCGGCCCCCCAGGCGGCGGCCGTTGCCGGATCCAGATGCAGCAGGTTATCCGGAAAGCCCGGGTAGTCGCCTGGCGCCGTCGGTTGCTGCACCACCTCCATCAGGTCGCGCAACTCGCCGGCACCGAACACCTCGGGGTGGCTGGCGATGATCTGTTCGGTGAGCGTGGTGCCGGAGCGCGGCATGCCGAGCACGAACACCGGCACTTCGGAGGAATCGCCGGCCTGCCACAACCGGTCGATAAATTTGCGGTCCACCACGTCGGCGATGCGGCGCAGGCGGGCGGCATCGAACTCCGCGTCATAGTCCAGCTTGCCGCGCTTGAGCCGGGCGCCCTCGAGGAAATGGGGAAACGCCTTGTCCCATTCCTTCAGGTCGTCGTAGGACTTGCCGAGGGCGTAATGCAGCGAAATACGCTTTTCGGTATTCAGGCTGCCTGCATCTGAAAGTCTGGCCTCCAGCGCCGCCAGGTTGGGGTCCCCCGGCTTGACCTTGCGTGCCTGGGAGAGGTGAAAGCGTGCGCCGAGATTGTCGGCATCGATCTCCAGCGCCTGTTCCAGCAACTGAACCGAGGCATCGATCTTTCCCTGCTCCAGCCGCAGGTTGCCCAGTCCGGTCAGCGCGTCAGCGCTTGCCGGCTCCAATACGAGCGCTTTCTGATAGGCGGTTTCGGCTTCGTCCGTTTCGCCCAGCGCCATGCGGACCGTAGCGAGCTGGCACCAGGCATCGGTTTTGTCCGGCGACGTTTCCACCGCCTGCTGCAGGCAGGCCTTCGCCTCGGGCAGCCGGTCCAGTTCGTGCAGCCCGCGCGCGAGGCCGACCAATGCTTCCGGATAGCCAGGACGCAGCTGCAAGGCGCGTTGCAACAGGGTCAAGCCCTCCTCCACCCGCTCCTGCTTGAGCCGCACCAGGCCGAGATTGCAAAGCGCTTCCGGATAGGCGGGTTGCAACTGCAGCGCGCTCACCAGTGGCGGCTCGGCCGCATCCGCCTGGTCGTCTTCGACCAGCACCGCGCCGAGGTTGGAAAGCGATTCGAGAAAATCGCCGTTGACCGCCAGCGCCCGGCGATACCAGTCCGCCGCTGCGTTGAGGTCTTTGCGGGCCCGTTCGATGCTGCCCAGATTGTTCAACGTTTGCAGCAACTGCGGTGCTAGCGCCAATGCCCGCTGATGACAGGCTTCGGCGCGTTCGTAGTCTTTCGCATCGTAATAGGCAATGCCGAGATTGCTGTGCGCCGAAGCCATGGCCGGATCCAGCGCGACTGCCTGCTCGCCGTGGCGGATGGCTTCATCGGTCTTGCCGAGCTGACGATGCATTTCAGCCAGGTTGCTGTGAAACAGCGCCGCCGTAGCGTCCAGAGAAATCGCCTGCTGTATCAGCCGCAGCGCCTCCGCCGACCTTCCCGCCTGCCAGGCGTTGATGCCCTGCTGGTGCAACTGCTGTGCCTGTGGCACGGTCGCGGCGACGGGATTCGTTGACGCGATCTGTTGCATTACCGCAGCCTGAGCCGGTTTCTTGCGTGGCGCTGTGGCAGGCATCGGCAACGCCTCCAGGGAACGCTGGGCCGTCTCGATCACGCTAGCCCAGTCGCCGAAAGCCGGCTGGTTGAAAATGCGCAGGCTCGGATACCAGGGACTGTCATCGCGCCGGCGTAACCAGCGCCATTCGCCGTCGAAGCGATTCATCATCCATACCGGCTTGTTCAGCGACCCCGCCAGATGCACCATCGACGAGTCGATGGAAACCACCAGGTCAAGATGAGAGAGCAGCGCGGCCGTGTCGGCGAAGTCGGTCAGTTCCTCGGTCCAGTCCAGCCAGTCGATCCCGGCAGGAATCGCCGGGCGCGTGTCCTCCGGCGCCCATTTTTGCAGGCTGACCCAGGTGATGCGCGGATCGCCGAGCAGCGGCAGAAGTTGTTCGAAGCGCAGGCTGCGTCTTGCATCGTATTGATGCGCCTTGCGCCCGGCCCAGGCGATCCCGACGCGGAACCGGCCAGGCGCGGCAAGCTCCAGGCGTTCCCGCCAATGCGCGGCGGCGGGTGACGGCACGCGCAGTGCAGGCATCGCGGCGGGAATCGAGTCCGGCCTTGTGCCGAAGGCGCGCGGCAGCGACATCAGGTGGCATTGCAGGTCCCAGGCCTCGAAATCGGCCGGCATGCGGCTCATGGCCACGATGCGGTCGCCGTAGGACCACTCCATCAGGCGCATCGTCGGCTGCGAGCAGACGAACCCGACTTTGGCGAAGCGTTCGGCGGCCAGCGGCAGGTAGCGTGCGAACTGGAAGGTGTCGCCGAATCCCTGCTCGGTCAAGACCAGCAGGCGCTTTCCCTGCGTATCCGATGCGCCATTCCATGTCGGCAGCGGACAGGCCGGCTTGTTGAGGTTGCCGCTGCCCGCCTCGGCCGAGCCGGTCCAGCGGGCTTCGTAATTCTCCCAGCCGCGTTCCCAGTCACCGAGCTTGAGCTGGGCCATGCCCAGGTTGAGACGTGCCATGTCCATGCCCGGGGCCAGCGCCACCGCCCTGGCGAAACAGGCCAACGCTTCCTCCAAGCGATCGAGGTCCTGCAATGCGAAGCCCTTGCTGTTGAGCGCGGCCGCAAAATCGGGCTGCAACGCCAGCGCCCGTTCATAGTATTCCAGCGCTTCGTCGATGCGGCCGGCACGGTAGCGGGCGATACCCTGCGTGTGCAACTGGTCGGCAGGCGCCGGCTGTCCCGACCGGATTTCCGTCGTGGCCACGGGGGCTTCCGCAATCGCCATCAGCAGGTCCGTTTCCGGGTCGGCATCGCGCCAGGCCCGCACCTGCGCATACAAGGGCTTGAGGTGTGTTGCGAAGTGCTTCCAGCGCGCCACCGAAGTCTTGTAGATGGGTTTTCTCACCTGCGCAACGCTGGCGGTTCTGACCAGCCTATCGTTCTTGTGGAACTCCAGGCAGTTGGGGTCCCACGGCAACCCGACGAATTCCAGCACGCGGCGCGCCTGGCCTTCGGTGTCCGCCACCATTTTTTCGTAGGGCAGATCGAGGATGGTGCCTGGCGGCAGCACACGGTGCCAGTGCCGCATCAGCGTCATGTAGCGGGCGTAGTAACGGCCCAGCGTTCCCTGGTCGTAGGCGAACTCCATGGTGTCGTTGAACAGGCGGGAATAGCACGAGAAGCACGAATCCATGGGGTCGCGCATGGCATGGATGATCCTGGCGTGCGGTAAAGCCAGGTGGATCAGTCCAAGGTAGAAGAAGTTGGCCGGCATCTTGTCGGTGATGTAGCGGCTTTCCGGCGAGAGTTTCCAGACCTTGCGCAGGTATGCCTCACCGATACGCCTGACTTCAGTCTCATCGAGCAGGGTCACCGCTTGCGTGAACGGGCGCCCGGGCCGCGCACCGGTGGCCTCGCAGATCGACTGGTTGAGTTCCACCAGTTCTCCCGCGCCGTGGACCGAGGCATGGCTGCAGAGGATCTGTTCCAGCAGCGTGGTGCCGGAGCGCGGCATGCCGACGATGAAGATCGGGACATGCTGGCTGTCGCCTGCGCCCTGCCATCCCTTGCGGTCGGTAAAGAACTTTTCGTCGAACACGCGCAGAATTTCGGCCAGCATGGCGTCTGCTCCGGCCTCGTCGCAGGGCAGAGAGGCGTGCTGCAGACGGTTTCCCTCATCGTAGGCGGTGAATGCGCGGTCATAGTCACCGATGTCGTCCAGGGCCTTGCCCAGCGCGAAAGCGTAGCGGATGCGGGCGTGCGGGGAGAGCTGGTGCCGGCTGGCATAGACGCGCTCGAGCATCGCCAGGTGCGGATCGTCCTTGCTATATTTCTTCAGCGAAGACAGGTTGTAATGTGCCTCGACGAAATCCGGCCGCGCGTCGATCGCCGCCTGGAAGGCCGCGCGGGCTTGGTCCAGCTTGCCCTGTTCGGAATAGATGGCGCCGGTGTTGTTCTGCGCCTCGGCGTGACGTGGATCGATCGCCACGGCCTTCTCGTAGGCTTCCAGCGCCGCACTTTTGTCGCCCTGCTGTTCCAGTGCCGAGCCGAGGTTGTTCCAGGAAAGGTTGTGACCGGCGTCCAGTTTCAAAGCACGGCGATAGCTCTCGATCGCGGGTTGATATTGCCTGGCGTCGGTGTAGGCCAAACCGAGGTTGTAGTGCGCGTCGATATCGCTGGGCGACAGCTTGCAGGCCGCCTTGCCGGCAGCGATGGCATCATCCAACCGGCCCAGCCGGCGGCACATCTCGCCATAGTTGCGCTGATATAAGGGATTTTTCTTGTCCAGTGCCGCTGCCGCCTTGAGCATGTCTGCCGCTAGCGGGAGGTTGCCGGCGTTGAAATAGAGCAAGCCGAGGGCATGAAAGGCCGGGTGAAAACCCGGATCGGCTTGAAGGATGGCGCGATACACCGCTTCCGCCTCGGAAGTCCGGCCCTGGCGTTCAAGTTGCTGGGCCTCGGCCAGACGTTGCTGGGATGACAGTGTGTGACGGGCGTTCATTTTTGTTGAAATAGTCCGAGTGCTGAAGATGCCGGTGTCATCTCATGCCGAACCACATGATAAATGATCTTGTTCAGCGACCGAAGCAAAACCCCCGCATTTCAGCGGGGGTTATCAGGACCGCAGAAAACTGCCCAACTAGAACGCCCAGCGCACCTTCACTGAAGCCGTCTGCGTCAGGTATTCCGAAGACCGCCATTCGGCATCGTAGCGGGCTGAGAATTCCAGTCCCGTGCCGGTTTCCTTGACCAGCCCGAGGCCACCACGGTAGATCCAGGGCGAGGGATCCAGGCCTTCTGTCACAAAGGTTGTACCACCGCCTACAAAGGTCGAGGATGCACTGGCCTGCTCGTTGATGAAGTCATAGCCGACACTGCCGTTGGCCACGAATTTGAATCCGTCGTCCGAGAGCTTATGCGACAGCTTCGCATCCGCGGTGAGCAAGAATTCCTCGAATGTGTTGCTCTCGTTGTCGAGATTGAGCACCCCGGCGCCATGCTCCTTATAGCCTTCAGTCTTGACATGCGTGTAGTCAAAACGCACCGAGGGGGTCAGGTTGGTCGCGTCCGAGAGTTGGAACAGACGTCCGATACCGGCGCTCAGGTGATAGTTGAAGCTATCGAAATCCGCCTTGGCGGTGGTTCCCATAAACCCGATACGCCTTGCGCTGTCTGCTTTGTTGAGGCCGAGGTCAAGCTGGACATTGATGTCGGTCCGCGGATCGATGTTGTAGCTGCCATATCCGGCAATTTCGTAGGTATCGACATCGATATCCGTATTGCCGAGGTTGCTCTCAAGGTTGGTCCGGGCGTAGGTCACCAGGCCACCGGCGCGAATGCGGTCGCTGATTGGCTTATCCATACCCAAAGCCAAGCCATGCGTGCGTGATTCGAAGCCGGGCACGCCTCCGAGGTCATCCTGGTCGCCCCGGTTACCGAACACACGTGCCCAGGCAAACTGGTCGGTAGCTTCGTCGCCGGAGTTGAGACCCTGCACTGACTCGACCCGGGACTGAATGATCTTGTTCATGCTGTGCAACGCGTTGATACCGGCCTGCGCAGCCGCACCTTGCAGGGACGGGGTGAGCTGCAAGAGCGCCTCGTTAAGTTCTTCCGGTGACATTCCGGCTAGCGCATCGAATACCGGTTGGAAGCCGGCGGGTGCGCCAGCGTTGTAGATGTCCTGCAACGCCTGTGCAACACCGGTGGCTGAAGGATTGTCTGGCGATACAGCATTGGGCAGTGCGTTGCTGTCAACGCCGACAATCAGGTCCAAGTCGTTACCGGGATTGCTGACCGTAGCCGCAGTAAAGTTGATGAAGAGGTTATTGTCGGTGACCACGATGTCAGCCGGTGTCACTGTCATGCCAGTCGAGCGGATGACACCTGCCACGGTGGTCCCGTTAGTCACCGTGGGTGAACCACTGATGACAACGTCCACGCCGCCAGCCACGTTGGCGTTGCCGCTGACGTTGAGCACGCCGTAATTGCTGGTCGTATCGACAAGCCCCATCCGATAAATGCCGGTCTGGAGGTAGTCGCCGGTGATGTTGCGGGTGGCATTGCCGACATTCAGCGTACCGCCCGCATTCACAGTAACCGTGGTCGCGGTAATGTCGTGATTCATGTTGAACAGGCCGCCGGTATTCACGTTGAAGAGCCCGACGTTGAAGGCCCCCTCGCTGGTGAAGGTGCCGTTGACGTTCACGTCGCCCGAACCCCCGGTATCGCCGATCACCCGAGCGCTGTTGCCGTTCAGGTTCAGTGTGTTGATACCGATATCGGCATCCCCCGACAGCGTGCCGCTGTTGTTGATGTTAAAGGCGTTGGCGCTGTTGTTCAGGTCGAGGGAATTGGCAGTTGCGCTGATCAGACCCGCGTTGGTGATGCCATCACTAATCGTACTGCTCGCACCCACTTTGATACCTATCGTGCCACCGCTGATGGTGGCGCCGGCCGCATTGTTGATAGCACCATCAATCAGGCCTTCCGACAGTGTAACGCCAGTCACGGCACCAAGAATGCGACCGCCGGAAAGGTTGGTGATATTGCCGGTGATGGTTGATGGGAAACTAGCGGAACCATCAATCCGAATACCATCCCGCGCATCACCCTCTATCAAGCCACTGTTGGTGATGCCATTGCCAACCAAGGAGGATGAGTAAATTCGAATCCCATCCTGTGAGCCCGAAATGGTACCGCCAGCATTATTGACAATCGCACCAGTTATCAATGATGACGAAGAAACGAAAATACCTGCCCCGCCATCGCCCCGGATCAGGCCGCTGTTGGTGATGCCGCCAATCGATGACTCCGACGACAGAAAAATGCCTGGCGCGGAGAGGCCCAGGATGGTGCCCGCATTGTTGATGCTGCCGGTGATGACGCTTGATTCGTAAAGCCAGATGCCACCCTCGGTGCCACCAGAGATAACGCCACCGGCTTGGTTGGTGATGCTGCCCGAGAGCGTTGAGGAACTTAAATAGAAACCGGCTTCATCGCCGTGGATGGTCCCCGAGTTGGTAATGTTGGCAACTACTTCGCCATCGCCAAAATAGATGCCTTGACTACTGCCTGTGATGGTGCCGGTATTGGTCAGCCCACCAGAGATGGTGGCACTACTCAAAAGGATCCCGTATTGGCCGACGATTCTTCCTGTATTGAGCACTGATCCAGCAACCGTAGTGTTATCCACAACCAACCCGCTGGTGTTTCCATTGATCAAGCCACGATTGATCACATTGCCAGTAACAGTGGAATAACTTAAAAACAATCCCCTACTTCCGCTGAGCGTACCGGCGGTGTCATTCACCACCGTATCGATCAGCATGCTACCCAGGCGCACTGCCTCGCTGTTGCTGCTCGTTATCAGGCCACGGTTGGTAATTCCACCGCTCAGGGTATGAACGGCTATAAAAGGATTCGCCCCGGCTATCCGCTCGGCAGAAATGCCGCCATCATCGCCGGAAATGGTGGCACCAGCGGCGTTAAGAATACCGCCCGTGATAGTCGAGCCGACAAGGTCCGAAACGAACCCATCACCCAGACGAATGCCGGCGCCGCTCGATGCTATCGTGCCTGTGTTGGTGATACCGTCCTGCAGCAGCGAATTGCCGATTTGGATGGCTGAACCGGCAGAGCCACGATCGATCAGGCCGGCGTTGTTGATCCCGCCCGTGACTGTTGCGCCATTTCTTATCGTTATCGCACCTTCTCCTGCTGGATAGCCGTTAAGGCCAGCCGCGGTCACCGTGCCGCCTTGCAGGTTGCTGATCTGCCCATCAATTACGGAGCCATCGACCAGGATGCCGAACTCCGCACCTTCGATATGCCCGGAGTTGGTGATGCCGCCCTGGACAGCGCTGTCAAGAGTGCCAGAGCCCACCAATGAGGAAGCTGAGTCATACAAGTCATAACTGCGCTGCGTGATCTCAATGCCATGGGTCGCGCCAATAATGGTGCCACTGCCCGTATTGACGATATTCCCGGTAAGCACAGCCCCGCTGACGCGAATGCCCGATTCCGTGCCGCCTTCGATCAAGCCGCTGTTGTTGATGCTGCCGGTCAGCGTGGTGACGGACGGTGCATCACCGCTGGTGGAGTAGGAAGCGGTCCCGGCGACATTCATCCCCAACCCGCCTGTGATGGTCCCGCTATTGAAGACAGAAAGGCTGGCGGGCGCATCATAGACGGCAATGCCAGCAAAGCCGGTGCTGTTCACGCCGGAGATCGTGCCGCTGTTGATCAGGCCGCCGTTAATTGTTGCGCCATCGATGAAAATGCCTGACGAACTGAGCGAACTGATGGTGCCGCTGTTGGTCAGCCCGCCGTTGATCAGGCTGCCTCCCGCGAGGTGCATTGCCGATGACGAACCGGTCTGCATAATGCTGCCGGAATTGGTCACACCACCATTGATCGTACCGGCATACATGAAAAATGCGCTGCTGGTGTCCTGGTGAATGAGACCGGTGTTGGTGACGCCCTGCTGCACGACACCGCCATCTAACACGCTAAGACCATGGATGGTGCCGCTATTCGTGATGCGCCCGCCAATGACGGCGTTGGATCGGACATAAAGTCCGCCATATTGGCCCTCAAGAGAACCAGAGTTGATGATCGAGCCATCGACGATGGCGCCATCCACATTTAACACCCCACTAACTGTGCCGGCCTGATTGAGGATCGATCCGTGCACGGTACCGCCACCGACAAAAACATCGCCCGCAATCGATCCGGTGTTGAGTATGTTGGCGTTGGTAACGGATGTTCCGATCTGAGCATTGACGATTGATAGTCGCCCATCGAGCAATCCGCTGTTGGTGACTCCGCCCAGCACGGTGGAGGATTCAACAGCAATTGAGCGGTCCGGAGCGAGATTGGCAATCGTCCCGCTGTTTTCGATACGTCCGGCTACCGTCGAATTACCACCCACATAGAGAGACCAGTATCCGAATCCTTCTATTTGGCCACTGTTGCTAACGTTGCCGCCAACGCTGCTGGCGTTGTCGATCTTGACGGCGGCATTGACGGCCGAGATCGTGCCGGAGTTGATCAGGCTGCCGCTCAATGAACCGCCATTCGCCCAGATGCCGACGGTGGCAGCTGGCGTGCCCAGCGTGCCGCCGATGGTGCCCTGGTTGATCAGCGACCCGGTTACCGCAGAATCGAGCAGGACGTTGCCGGCAGAGGCGGACGGTCCGAAAATCACGCTGCCGGTGATGGTCAGGTTACCGCTGCCGGCCACCACTGTCCCGACGTTGACCTGTGACGTTTCGTTGGTCGAAATCGTCTGATCCGCGGCAAGCGCCGCCCCGTTCCCTAACGCCAGCAGCGCGGACGCCACGGCCGAGACGATGGTCCTGGCCTTGCTGCCTGATTTGCCCTGGCCGCGCACGTTTTCGGCAACGGCCACAATCGAGTTGAGATGGTGACTCCAGATCAAGCGGTAATTGCGGTTCAAGGAAACTCTCCCTAGATCAAGCTGTTAATTAGGGCGAATCCTTACATGACGGAATACGGCGCGATATTCGATATCCGCAACGACTGCGAAAAAAACGAAAAACGCAGGCGCAATCCTGAAAATAACTGTCCCGGCCAACGGCATGACGCGAAGCCGCCGGATTCAGGTGCGGGAAAAAGCCTTTTTGAGGGTCTCGCTGGGCAACTCGCCAAAAACCGCCGCATAGCGTTTGGCGAAGTCACTGAAGTTGTCGAAGCCGCAGTCGGCGGCGATGGTGGAAACGGTGGTTGTCATCTGCGGATTCCGCAACAGTGCATGGGCTTTGATCAGCCTTTGCTCACGCACCCATTGCAAGGGTGTTGCGGCATATCTTTTCTTGAATTCCAGTTGCAACATGCGGGCGGACATGCCGCTGATGAGTTCCAGCCGGGTCAGGTCGAACGGTTGGTCGAGATTGCCGACGATGTAGTCGCAAAGATTATCCAGCATCCGCTTTTTGGGGTGCCCCACCGCCGCATCGATGTTATTTCCGGAGAAAAAGCAATCGGGAGCCAGCATCATGATGACGGCACGCACAATGGTTTCATCCGGTGAGAAATTCCTGAGCAATCCGATATCGCCTTGAAATTGATCGACCAGCAGGCAGGCTTGATGGATCACTGCAAGCAGGTTCATCTTTCCATGCGCAGTATCCAGGAGCCTGGGGGTTTGGATATCCAGCTTGCCGATATTTTCGCCCAGCATGACCCGTGCGCTTTCCATCAAACGCTTCACGCTGACACTGACCAGTATCACGGACTTCATTCCACCTTCGCTGTGGCGTTTTCCCGGGGGTGTAAACATCGCGAGCTTCGGAGGGCCATACTGATAATGCCTGTTGCCGACCCAGGTTTGCAGGTTGCCGTAAATCGGGATGGCAATCGTGCAATCCGGATCGTTGACCTTCATGATCGTCGGCGTGCTTGCTACGGAAATGACCCTGACCTGATTCAAGGAAAAAACGGCGGTACGGTGCTGGAAAACGCAGGACGGCTCGAGGATGTCGTACTCGCTCACCCAGTTGGTGATGGCATTCACGCGCTCCTGCATCTGGACCAGGTCCAGATCCATTTTGGAGCGCGTGTACCCGAAGGTCAGCGAGGGTAGTATCAGTTTCGATTTAGCCATCTCGATCAAGAAGATAAAGCCACGACCCGGGCATCGTAACGTTTCGCCACGCCAGCCGGGGCAGTAAAAACGAAATGACTATGATATTTGCGAAATTTCTGAAAAAAAGATGAGATTTGTTCAGGGTTTAAACGCGATTGTATGAACGCGATTGTCAGATAAAGCCCTGCAAGGATTGCCGGTGGATAATCAGCGAAACCCCGGGCGTACGTAGCAGGAGGATATGCACTGCGCGCACCGGCGTTGCAGCCGGGTAACCCATCAACTGCATGCGCTCATATAAAAAAGCCGCGGCACCAGGCCGCGGCGTTCGATGAAATTGATCAGCGGACCGGCTTGCCTGACTAGAACGCCCAGCGCACCTTGAGCGATGCCGTCTGGTTGTCGAAGTCTTCCTTCAGCTCGAAGTCGTAGCGTGCCGTGACTTCCACCGTTTCAGTGACGTTGCCGACAATGCCCAGGCCGCCGCGGTAACTCCAGGCGTCCGGGTCGAGGCCACGGGTCGTGAATGCGGTGCTCGGCGTGCCGGCAAACGACGAGGTGATGCTGGACGCCTCGTTGATCACGTCGTAGCCGATACCGAGGTTGGCTGTCACCGTGGCGCGGTCGGTCAGCTGATGGGCCAGTTTGCCGTCCACCGACAGGATCAATTCCTCCGCCGTGGTGTCGCTGACATCGAGATTGAGGCCGGGGGCACCCTTCTCGGTATAGCTCTCGCTGTCCACGCGGGTGTAATCCATGCGCACGCTCGGCGTCAGGCTGGTCTTGTCGCTGAGGTCGAAGCTGTGCGCCAGCGCGAGGCCGAGATGACCGCTCCAGCTGTCATAGTCCGACTTCGCCGTCATTCCCGGCAGCAGCAGGCTCACGCTGCGCCTGCCCTGCGTCTTGTGGTAACCCACATCGGCCTGGTAGCTCAATTCGGTCTTGCCGGTGAGGCTGCGGCTGCCGTAGATCACCAGCTGATAGCTGTCGACGTCGGCGCTGTTGGGCGCGACATTGGAATTGCCATCGACATCGCTGTTGGCGTACGAGAAGCCGAGGCCGACGCGGTTGACTTCGCCGAACTCGGCATCGGCACCGAACACCAGGCCGTAGGTGTCGGCTTCATAACCGGACACGCCGTTGCGGTTGTCCTGGTCCGCCCAACTGCCGAACGGCTTCATCCAGAAATGCTTGTCGCCGTAAAACTCGTCGCCGGTTGAGCGGCCGTGCTGCCCTTCCTGGCGCGCCTGCACGATGCGGTTCAAGCCGTGCATCGCGGAGGTCATCGCCACCGTGGCGCTGCCGGTCAGCAGCGGCAGGACCTGCGATACCGCGTTGGAGACTTCTTCTTCGGTACTCATCCCCCCCAGGGTGGCGAGGATCGCATCCATTTCCGGGTTGCCGGTGCTGCCGTTGGCCAGGTAGTCATCGATCAGGTCGTCGAACACCGTCGCCGCACCGGTCGCAGGGGTGTTGCCGGTGTTGTTCACCGAATTGAGAACACCGTTGCTGCCGCCGCCGGAACCGGTCGAGGCGGCAACCAGCGTCAGATCGACGTCCTGCGCGTTGTAGACCGCAGTGAAGTCAAACAGCGTGCTGTTGTCGTCGAGCGTTGCGAAGGTGCTGGTTATCGTGCCCGTTGCCGTAATGATGTCGTTGACGGTGCCGGCATAGGGGTTGCCGGCAGAGAGCAATTCGGTCAAGCCGCCCGCCTTGACGTCGACGAACAGCGTGCCGCCCAGGGTAACGTCGCCGTCGACGATAAGCTTGCCGTAACCGCTATCGGTAATCGTGGGGCGCAAGATGCCATTGTTGATGAAATTGCCTACCAGCTCGCCGGTGTTGTTGACCCCGAGATTGAAAGTACCGTTGTTGGTGAGATGCATGACCGTGAAATCATCGCCATCGTCCTTGGTGTAGGTGGAACCGCTGTCGATGAACATCTCCGTCAACGGGGCATAGATGCCGCCGCTGAAATTGGCCGTGCTGTTACCCTGGACATGGATGCTGTCCAGCGAGCCTCCGTAGACACAGATCGCGCATCCGGAACCTGAAATGGTGCCGCTGTTGGTAATGCCGCCGGCAATCAAGCTGCTGGAGAGCACGCGTATCCCCGCACTGCTGCCCACGATGCTGCCGCTATTGGTGATGCCGCCGCTGATGGTGCTGCTGCTTGCCACGCTGATCGCAACATCGCCGGAAATCGTGGCCGATGCGCCGCTATTGGTGATGCCGCCCGAAATCAATGACTGCGAGTCGACCGAGATGCCGGCGCGCCCGCCGGAAATCAGGCCCTGATTGTTGATGCCGCCGGAAATCGTCGAGAATGATTCCGTCACGTCAATGGCAACACCGAAATTTGAAAGTGCCTCGATGGTCCCTGTCGCGCCGTTGCTGATGCCGTCGGAAATTTCCGAGTAGTAAATCCGGATGGCCGCGCTGTCGCCTGAAATCAGGCCATGGTTATTGATGCCGCCCGACAGGGATGTGCTGTTTAAATAGATCGCCACAGGGCCGCTCGTGCCGCTGGAAATCGTTCCCGAGGCGCTGTTGGTGATGCCCCCGGTAAGCAGAGAAGATCTCAGATCAATGCCGTTGCCGTTCGCGCTATGAATCAGCCCGCTGTTGGTCAGGCCGCCGGTAACCGTGCTGCTATTCACCGCCACACCAGCATTCCCGCCCTCAATGCTGCCGCTGTTGGTGATGCCACCGGCAATCAAACTGGTACTGCCGACCCCGATGCCGTAATTGGTGCTGCCGCTGATGTTGCCACTATTCGTCAGGCCACCGGAAATTGTTCCGCCCGAGAGCACGATTCCGTTTGTCCCGCCGGAAATCTCCCCGGCACTGCTGTTGTTAATCGAGGTAACTACGGCACCGCCTGTCACGAGAATGGCCGTATTACCGCCCGAGATGGTACCGCTGTTCAGTATTTCGCCGCCGACGGATGAACTCTGGCCGACGAAAATTCCGTTCGTATTGCCAAGGATGCTGCCGCTGTTGGTGATGCCTGCGGTTACGCTGGAATTGAACACACCGCTTGCGGTCGTGCTTGAGCCTACAGTGTAGTAGGCCCAATCTCTGGAGTCGATTCTGATCCCGGCCTGAGTGCCGGTAATGGTGGCGTCCGCCCCCTCGTTCACAATCGACCCCACTTCAGCGCCTGACAGCCGGATGCCGTCGCCCGTGGTGCCTTCGATCCGTCCCGAATTCTGAATGGCGCCGCTGACCTTGGCCATGACGGGCGCGGGTCCGCTCGTGGTCCAAGCCGAGGTTGCTCCGCTCAGGTAAATGCCATGCGCGCCGCTGATGGAACTCAGTGTGCCGCTGTTGGTGATGCCGCCGCTAATCGTGCTGGAATCAACATGCACCCCCGCCGAATTACTCAATACGCCCGAGCCGGTGATTGCGCCCTGGTTGATGAGGCTGCCGGCGATCGTGGAACTTATCGATAACAAGACCCCGCTGCCCGCGCCTTCAATCACACCGCTGGTATCGTTGAAAATATCGCCCGTTATTGTGCTGCCGCTGAGTTCGATCGCAATGTCGTTACCTTCGATGCGACCGCTGTTGGTGATCGATCCGGCCGATGCGTTCTGCAACGCGATGCCGCGCTGGACCGAGCCGAGGATCAGGCCTTCGTTGGTCAGCGTGCCGATGCTGGCGACTGTAGCCAGGAAAACACCGATGTTCCCGGAAATGGTGCCGGTGGCATGGTTGATCAGGGTGGTAAGCGTCGTATTCGAATACAAATCGATACCGTTGCCGGTGGGATTGCCGGCGATGGTGCCGCTATTGGTAATGCCGCCGACGGTGTCGCCCGAAGAACTGATACCGACAGCCCGCTGGTGTGCGGAAAAGGGGGCGATGTAATGCCCGGCTTGAACGTTGAGCGTGTCCCCGTTATAAAGATAAAGACTGAACACGCTGTCCGGGTCTGCCCCCCCGATGTCATAGTCATAAGCCAGTGCCTGTCCGGCGCTCAATGCGAGCAACGCCGACGATACTGCGAGCGCTACAGCTTTTTGGGTGGAAGACGGTTTGCCTTTTGTTGCGGCATTTTCGTGGGCGACGATGAAGGCTTGGCGTGCGATGGACCAGACAATACGGTGGATTTTGTTCAAGGCGAAGACCGAATCTTTTAATGGTTTTAATATTCGGGATTTTCCATTTTTTCGTCAGATTTTGTCCAGCTCGATGTTATGCAAAACGGGTTTATTTTTATGCGTGAATCCGAACGCATCCTTTACACGCCTGAATCCCGGACACCATGCGCAACATGCACAAGCAGCCCTTCCATGAATTCAATTTCTCCCAGGCGCTGCATCGCCCCCTCCCCGCTCGGCAACTTGCCGGGGGCGTTCCTGGCGATGCGACTGCTGCACGCGCCGCAAGCTGCGACATGCGCATCCAGAGTGCGGCTGCTCGCCGGGAGAGGCTCGAGTCAGTAATCTCACCAGTGCCTTCAAGCGCAAATTCGGCTATCCGCCCGGCAAATTGCGATCATAATGATCAGAAAATCGCCGTATACGCGCGACGCACAGGTTGGGCTCGTATCAGGCCGAACAAGCCTTATATAACGCATTGTTTATAAAAATAAATACATTTCATGGACAGACCTCCGTTCAAATCCGTCAGCTATGAATTGCTCGCCCAAACCGGGGAGTCGACCCCTGGCGTCGTGAATACCGATTTCGGTGCACCGGGGTGGCTGGCCTACCCGATGCCGCCGGGAACCGGAAGTGGCGGATACGAGTCGCTCGATCTTGCCATCGGGCTCACCGTAGTCCGCAGCAGTTTCAAATTTCAACCGGCAATGCGGGGGCAATGGCTGTCGCTGATGGAAGTAAACGTAGAATTTTCCGAACCGTCTTTTCAGGCGATGACGTTGCGCGGCATGCGCGGCAGCCTCGAGGAGCGCTACCCGGCGGCCAAACTCGCATTGTCACCGGGTGTCGACCTGTTCCGCCACACCGATAAATACTGTTCAATCGTTACCGTGGATGGCGGCTGCAGCGGTGAAGTCCATCATGTATCCATCGGCCGCAGCAAACTGGATCAGTTGCTCGGCCAGGAGATTGCTGAGCAACTGTTGCAGCAGCTGGACCTGACTGCATTGCCAAGCGTAAGCGCCAAACCCATACCGCTGCATGTGTCACGGTTGCTCGGCGCCGCCATGACCCCTACGCTGGCGGGCAGCACCCGCAAGTTGTTCTGTCAGGCCAAGGTGCTCGAATATCTGGCTGCCATGGCGCAATATCTGTGCGAGGAAGCGGCCCTGGGCGCACAGCAGAATCCTCGCAGCAGGGATCGAAGCCATGCGCTGCATGCGCAACTCATGGCCTGCGAGGGAAAGTTGCCGACGCTGGATGCACTGGCTGAACAATATGGTCGTTCCGCCAAGTTGCTGAACGAGGAATTCGTGGCCGAATTCGGCCAGTCCATCTTCGCGTTCGTGATCGAGCACCGTTTGATGCAGGCGCATACTGCCCTCACGAATTCCGATATATCGATCAAGCGGCTGGCCGCGCAGTTCGGCTACTCGCACGTCAGCAACTTCGCCATCGCGTTCAAACGCAAGTTCGGATATACGCCCGGCAGTCTGCGCAAAAAGTAAGTTGCCGGGACCGTTCGTCCCGTTGCTCCGGCATGGAAGTCCGGTCCGCCACCCGCAGGCATGAAAAAAGCCAGCCTCCGGGCTGGCTTACTTGATGCTGTGATCCTGGCTAGGCGGGGCTTTTGACCATGCCGACGAACTCGCGGTCGAAGGTCGCGTGATGGCTATCCAGCACGTCATGCATCAGCGCCAGCAATTGCTTGATGGTATCTGACGGTGACTGGTGTGAAATCGAG
>Ga0172367_10004102_pt1 | contig 18351 bp, 14 predicted proteins | sample Lak10m_FD_114542 | JGI IMG/M metagenome (GOLD analysis project Ga0172367, IMG submission 114542) | Freshwater microbial communities from Kabuno Bay, South-Kivu, Congo - kab_022012_10m | ecosystem: Environmental > Aquatic > Freshwater > Lake | place: Democratic Republic of the Congo: South-Kivu...
CGGCGATATTCCTGAGCGTGGTGATAATGTCACGATGATAGATCGAGGCATTTTCAAGCCCAGAGAACAATTCAGCGAAGTTCTCATCCAACAGTGTCTTCAGCAAGCCACTTTTACTGCCAAAGTAATGATATAAGGTTGGCTTTTTTAGCCCGGCTGCATCCGCTACTTCTTGAACCCCAACAGCATCATATCCTCTTGCCGCGAAGAGAACCAGCGCACAAGTCAGCAAACGAGAACGGTTATCATCCATGTCCCTAGTATACCATTCGGTACACTAGGGGTCAAGAACACCAGATGCCATAATACAAAAAATAGCTGGTTTGAAACAGCTTGAATTCGTTTCTATTTTTCCCACCGTAATTGGAAAAATGCTCCGCTTGAGTATACTCAAGCGGAGCATTTAGTTAACCAGCCTGTGCCTGTAAGTAATTCTGCAAACCCATTTGCTCGATCTGGTCCAATTGCATTTCAAGCCAATCGATGTGGACTTCTTCATCCTGCAAGTTGTCTTCCAATAATTCACGAGTACCGCCATCACCCAATTCCAGGCACAAACGGATGCCTTCGTTGTATCCCTTTACTGCACCTGCTTCAGCGGCATGATCGTTTTTGAGCTGCTGATCCACCTTGGCGCCAATATTCATTTTCTTGAGTTCGCTGACGATAGGCAAACCTTCGAGGAAAATGATGCGGGCGATCAGCTTTTCAGCATGCTGCATTTCCTGGATGGCACGTTTTTCGATTGCATCATGCAGTTTTCCGTAGCCCCAGTTATCACACATTTCAGAGTGGACAATATACTGGTTAATGGCTGTCAGCTCATCGGCCAAAAAGTCATTCAGGATTGCAATAATTTTCTCGTTACCTTTCATAAAAAACCTCCTATATTTTCTAATTTGTCTGTTCAGTCTTATGATATTAGACTCCAGAAATTCCATTTCACAAACACAATAAATTTATTATATCGCTTTTCAGACAGTCTCTTACGTATGCCAACCAGCTGCCTCGCAAAGAACAGGTAAAGTAATCCCCCGATGGGTCCTCAAGCTTACCCGCCATAGAATTACACGGGGAGTGTATACTTCACATATATGGACAAGCTTTCAGGTTCAGTCGAGCGCATTACTTTTTACAACCCTGAAAATGGGTATACAGTGCTGCGCCTGCGACCGGAAGTTTCACAAAGACAGCATGCTCCCGGTTCGAGTTTCGACGGCCTGATGACTGTAATTGGAAATCTACCGGAACTCTCTCCGGGAGAGCATGTACGCCTGCTGGGGGAATGGGATACACATCCCAAACACGGCACTCAATTCAAGGTTGATGTTTGTGAACAAACATTGCCAGCCAGCGTAGCCGGGATCGAAAAATACCTGGGCTCCGGCATGATCAAAGGCATCGGCCCCAAACTGGCTGAGCGTATCGTGGCCTGCTTCAAAGAACAAACCTTCGACGTAATTGAACAATTTCCACAACGCCTAATGGAAGTACCCGGGATTGGGCAGGACCGCACAGAAAAAATCACCGCCGCGTGGGAAGAACAAAAGCATGTCAAGGAGATCATGGTCTTTTTGCACACACATGGGGTAAGCACCAACCTGGCAGTAAAAATTTACAAGACGTATGGCAATTCGGCACTTGAAACAGTCCAAAATAACCCGTACCAGTTAGAACGCGATATCTATGGCATCGGTTTCAAGACGGCCGATCGAATTGCCCAGGCGTTAGGACTCACTCCGGACCATCCCTCGCGTATCGAAGCCGGGATCGTCTTTGCCTTGAACGAGCTGATCAACGATGGGCATGTCTACGCCCCCAGGGAAATGCTGATTGGGCGGGCAGTTGAATTGCTCGGGGTATCCGTCGAGCTGATACCACCAGCGTTGGAACGACTGGCCCAGGATGACCGCATCCATCCTGACATGGTGCCTTTTCAAAGCAAGAATGGAGTATCCCTGACAAAGGAAATCGCAGAACCCCAAGCAAGCTACAGCAATTCTGTCATTTACCTGACGCCACTGTACCACGGTGAAAAAGGTGTAGCCGATCACTTGAAATCCCTGCTTGGTACAGGTGTGCGGGCCGGATCCGGCATGCAGCTCACTTTTCCTGACGAGAGCCTATCTGAAGAACAACAAATGGCTGTACAGAAAGCCTTGTCAACGCCCATCAGCATCCTGACCGGAGGACCTGGAACAGGGAAAACAACCTGTCTGAAAGCCCTGATCAACGCCCTGGAAACCCAGGGGAAGGAATATGCCCTGGCTTCGCCAACCGGTCGAGCGGCCAAGCGGCTTGCCGAGGCAACAGGACGCCCAGCCAGCACCATACACCGCCTACTGGAATTTTCCCCGATCGGGGGTTTCAAACGGAATCTTGAAAACCCGCTGGCTTTGGACTTCCTGGTGGTGGATGAAGCCTCTATGCTGGACTTGCTGCTGACCAATAACTTACTGAAAGCCCTGCAACCAGGTACGCGTGTCTTATTTGTCGGAGATACAGATCAACTACCATCAGTCGGCGCAGGGGATGTCCTTCGCAGCATGATTACCAGCGGGATTGTGCCAGTTACACGCCTGATGACAATTTTCAGGCAAGCCGCTGGCTCACAAATCATCACGAATGCCCATCGCATCAACCAGGGCAGCCTGCCTATTTTCTCAAAAGACAGCCAGGATTTCTTCTTCTTCCCGGCGGAAGATGCTGTTACAGCAGCAGACTGGGTTCTTGATCTCATGGCAAACAGGATTCCTCAGAAATTCGGTTTTAATGTAGTCAACGATATCCAGGTGTTGACACCAGTCTACCGCGGCCCGGCAGGGGTCACATCCCTGAATGAACGCATGCAAGAAAACCTCAACCCGCCAGCAAATAACAAAGCTGAACGCAAGTTATACGGGGTAACCCTGCGGACAGGTGATAAGGTCATGCAGACGCAAAATAATTACGAAAAGGATGTATATAATGGAGATATTGGTTTCATTTCAGGGTTTGATCCGATTGAACACAGCCTTTTTGTTGATTTTGAAGGGCGAAAAGTGACATATGAATGGAGTGAGGCTGACCAGCTTGCCCTTGCGTATGCAATTTCAGTCCACAAGGCCCAGGGTTCTGAATTTCCGGTAGTAATCATCCCAATTGTGACTCAGCATTACATGATGCTGCAGCGGAACTTGCTGTACACAGCCATTACTCGTGCCCGTAGTTTGTGCGTGCTGACCGGCAGCCGCAGCGCCATCAGCATGGCGGTCAACAACCACAAGGTAACAAGTCGATTCACTGCCCTGGACTGGCGATTGCTGAAACCGTAATTTGATTTATTTTGCCAGGCAAAGGAAAACTGTTAGCATGCAAGCAAACCCTTTGACTTTTCACGATGAGATTATCACGGGAACGAAGCTCGCAAAATGCCAGCAATGCGGTTGTATGCACGACACCCTCAAGCAACTCACGCAGGTGCTGCCAGAGTTATCCGGAGGGCCATTCGTGACGGTTCAGGACAAGCTGCCTGGATGGCTATCCCTGATGAAACCTGAAAGCTACAGCTGCCTGGGATGCGAACATTGTTACGCTGGCGCAGCTCAAAATCTCTTAATTGAGAGCTTCCCCCAACTTTCAAATACACTCGGCCTGAGCTGCGAAATTCAGGCCTCAACCAGCGGATGGCCTATTGTGGTGGGGGAATATATCGTATTAGATCCAACCGCACAGGTTGCCGTTGCCACTCTCGCCAGCCTGGATCTTGGAGCGCAAATTGCTGAGCAAAAACCACATGGGCTGGGAATTGTTGGCAAACTTGAAACCGAAAATATTGGCATCGAAAAATTAATCAAGAACGTAATAGCTAACCCGAACTTGCGCTACCTGGTTCTGGTTGGAGCCGAATCCAAGGGTCACAAGAGTGGAGAGGCTTTACTTGCGCTTGGTCAAAACGGTGTGGATAAAGACGGTCTCATTATCGGCGCGAGCGGTAAACGGCCAATTCTACGAAATGTGACACAGGCCGAGGTTTCAACATTCCGAGACCAAGTCAAGATAATCGACATGATAGGATGTGTTGATTTGGACAGAATAAACCAGGCAATCTCCAACCTGGGTCTTGCCGACCGGCCTATAGTTCAATTGATCCCTGAACCATGTGGCTGCACAGGGGACACCTGAAACAGCGATGTAAAAACGGCAGTTGCCGTCCATACCATTATTGTCGCAGACAACAAAACCCCTGTTCGACTGGATCCGAGCGGATATTTCGTTATCCTGCCGCTGGAAAGCCAAACCTGTATCCATGTGGAACATTACAACTATGAGAATGTACTGCTGAGGGTGATTGAAGGTCCAACTGCAAGGGCTATCTTCCAAAAAATTATCGCAGAAGGATGGGTATCCGAACTCAGCCACGCGGCCTATATCGGCAAAGAGCTTGCCAAAGCAGAATTATCTCTTCAGTACCATTTGAGTTATACACAAGACGGAGCCTGATTGTCTGCCCAACACCTTGTGATTGGAAATAATATCTCGATCAGTAAAGTCTCTGAACAAGAAATTCAAAAGCGAAAACGCATTTTCATCCCGCTGGGGTCGAATAAAGCGAAACTATTTCTGACCCTGCGACGTTTATAATAATATGAACCAAATACGCCGTTCTAAAAAATCAAAAACAGGAGAAGAGCATGTCTGCCTTACCTTTAAGTTCAGGTCTATTTTTTGAAGATTTTCAACCAGGGCAAAGAGTAAAATCAGCCGGTCGCACCATCACAGAACACGATATCGCTACCTTTGCGGGTCTTTCTGGCGATTTCAACCAGATCCACACAGACGCTGAATTTGCAAAAGCCACACCATTTGGTCAGCGCATTGCCCATGGTTTACTAGGGTTGGCAATAGCATCGGGGCTGGCTGTGCAAACCGGCATTTTAGGGGCAAATGTCATCGCCTTTCGCGAAGTTGGTGAATGGAAATTTGTCAAACCCGTTTTCATCGGTGACACCATTCATGTTGACATGGAGGTCATGGAAGTTAAAGCGTTTCCCCGTCTGGGCGGAGGCTTGGTTACCTTATCTGTTTATGTCAACAATCAATCTCTGGAAACCGCGATGAAAGGTCAATGGACTGTATTGGTCAAAACCCGCGGCAAATAAGCTATGGACAAAAACCCCTCACATAACGATCCAACCATTCCACCACCTTATGGATATCCCGACCGTCCCAACCCACCGACTTATCCAGGACGGCATATTGAGAATCCGTATGCGAATGACTCCTTACCACAAAGGGTAGATGAGATCGACCTCAATGCAACCAGCGTCACTCCCGCGGCTGTCAATTCATCCATTGGAAGACCTCCCACAAAAAACAACCGGGGAGCAAAAGGGAAAAAATCCTGGGGTTGTCTCGTAAAAGGCCTGGTATTCGCCCTTTTTGGGGGGGTTGCGCTGATCATCTTCGACGCAATTGCAGTTGTTTTTGCCTATTATTCCATCGCCAGGACGCTGCCATCTGTAGATGATTTACGCCAGCGTTCAGCCAAATTTGAAACCACGAGGATAGTGGACCGAAATGGCAATCCCCTTTATGAAATTTTGGATCCGAATGCTGGCAGGCGGACATATGTAAAGCTGAACGAAATTTCTCCCAATCTCGTCGCGGCAACTATTGCCACAGAAGACAAGGATTTTTATACTCATCCAGGTTTTGATGTGTTTGCAATTAGCCGCGCGCTTTGGGAAAATTTCATTTCCGGGGGAAGTGGAACCGGAGCTTCTACCATTACACAACAGTTGGCCCGCGCATTGCTGCTCTCACCCGAAGAACGAGTACAGCGTTCCTATATGCGAAAAATTCGCGAGATCATCCTTGCAGCAGAAATCACTCGCCGCTATGGAAAAGATGAAATCCTCGAACTGTACCTTAATGAAATTTACTACGGTAATATGGCATATGGAATTGAAGGCGCAGCCGAGACTTACTTCGGTGCAGGTATAGACGGTCAGGCCAACGAGTTAAACCCCCAGGGTAGCCCTAAGAATGGCCGGCTTGCCGATGATTTGACCTTGGCACAGGCTTCCTTTCTGGCGGGACTACCCCAATCTCCGGCTGTGTACGACATATATTCCAACCGCGACGCAACACTTAGCCGTCATCGCGATGTGCTTTCTCTCATGTACGAGTTAAGTATCAATCGAAACTGCATCACTGTCAGCAATGCTCCTGCACCTGTTTGCGTGGATATTCAATCCGCCCTAAATGCATCTAAAGCGATTGAAGATTTTAAGTTTCCCTTACCCACTGTACAGATGCGCTTTCCGCATTGGGTACAATTCGTGCGCTCGCAGTTGGAAAGTCAATTTGACTCTCAAACAATTTACCGCTCTGGTTTCACGGTAACCACCACGCTGGATGCCGGGTTGCAGGATTCAGCCCAACAGATCGTCACGGGTCAGATTTCATCACTGGTTGACAAAAACGCAAAAGACGGGGCACTGGTGGCGATTAAACCATCCACAGGTGAGATACTGGCATTGGTTGGATCGGCTGATTTTTACAACGAAACAATCCAAGGGCAGGTGAATATGGCCATCAGCCAGACACGCCAACCCGGATCGTCCATCAAACCACTTACCTATGTTGCCGCGTTTGAAAAAGGCTGGACTCCATCAACATTAATATGGGATATCCCCAGTGATTTTCCTCCATCAGGCGATCCAAATGATACGCGTGAGCCATACCAGCCGGTAAATTATGACGGGAGATTCCACGGACCTGTCACCGTCCGAACAGCATTATCCAACTCTTACAATATCCCTGCAGTGAAAACACTTCAGTTTGTGGGGATCTATGACGATCCCAATACACCCACCTACGAAGGTTTAATTGGCATGGCCAAAAAGTTGGGCGTCACCAGCCTGACAAGGAATGATTACGGCCTGGCGCTTACGTTGGGTGGAGGTGAAGTCAGCCTGCTGGAATTAACTGGCGCGTACGCTGTTTTCGCTAACAATGGTCTACGAATCCCACCTGTTGCCATCCTGAAGATCACAGATAACGCTGGAAACCTGATTTATGAATACCAACCACCTGCGGGTGATCAAGTGATCCGGCCTGAGCACGCTTACCTGATCTCCACCATTCTTTCGGATTATGAGGCTCGACGTCCGATGTTTGGCGCAAACCCAGTTATCAACCTGGGATTTAATAACCGTGTAGCTGCCAAAACCGGCACAACCAACGACTTCAGGGACAATTGGACCATGGGCTACAGCCCAGACCTGGCAGTTGGCGTCTGGGTAGGCAATGCAGATTACACACCAATGCAAAACACCACAGGGCTTACTGGAGCAGCGCCTATTTGGGCTGACTTCATGACGAAGGCAATCCCAACACTGACAGGTGGAGAACCAACCGCCTTTCAGCGCCCATCTAGCATAGTCGATCGTGTCGTTTGTGAAATCTCAGGAACCGAACCATCAGAGTGGTGTCCGAGGCAGATCCGTGATTTTTTTGCTTCCGACCAACTTCCCCTACCCGCGAGTGAAGACCTGTGGAAAGAAGCGACACTTGACACCTGGACCGGAATGGTGGCGACTCCTGACTGCAGCGAATACGTCGAGAAAAAGATGACTTTGAATGTCAAAGACAATCACGTACAGCGTTGGCTTCGAAAAGATGAAGCCGGAAGAGCATTGGCTGAGGAACTTGGCTTTCAACGACCTCTCTTTTTCACCCCGGAAGACGAATGCAAAAAAGACTCCCCACATGCTACGCTTTCAATAGAAAACATAAAGGATGGGGATGTTTTAACTACTGAAACAATCGATGTGCGCATCCAGGCCAGTGCCACAAATGGTTTTGAATTTTGGACCTTTGATTATGCCAACGGCAATGATCCCGGCGAGAATGATTGGCAACCTCTCTACAACAGCAATGCCCAAGTCCCTGAAAGTCGTGAAATATTCACCTGGAATCTCAAGGATTTCGACAACGGAGAATATTCTATTCGCCTGAGAATGAATAACATCGAAAACGGTTACGCGGAGAAAGTGGAACACATCGAAATAAATTATGTACCCCCCACTGAAACCCCTGAGCCCACCCAAGAACCGACAGAGACATCCTTACCGGAACCGACGAACACACCAGTTCCACCAACTACACTAACACCCACTCCAACCACACCGGGGACCACTTCGCCATGACAGGAAAATAATGTTACAAGCCAGCTAACTTGCCCTGTTGATCCCACTTGGATAATGCCCACCGGCCGGTCTCTGGTGAGGATCGTCCTTCAAGATCAACAAATTCTGGGGACGCCAATGCGCTAAAAATGGTTTTTTCCAGAATAGTTAGTGAATCATCCTTAAATTGCAACAAATCCTTTTCAGCAAGAGCAGCCAGGATCAGTACATGGAGCTGCAAATAGGGCAAGGGTTCGTTAATTTTCTCGAGGATTTCTCGGGCCACATTAAATGTTGTGCGGACATCCAATTGTTGAATCTTGTTCTTATGTCCGGGTACCTTACCTCCGGACATATTTTTTCTGGATGACGAGGCTGCGCCATCTCTTAAAACAGTTTTCTTCCATAGGACCTGGATTGGCTCTGTTTCTGCGCGCATGGCAATACCGGTAATTTCAAACCCGACAACCTGCCCTGCCAATATAACTGCACTGGCAAAGGATACTTCGGGATCCGCCAACATTCCAAAGAATGGCGTCTCTGGCAGGATAATCTCAGCAAGATTTCCAAACAGGGCTTTCAACGCCCCCGCATGCCACTGCCAATCATAACGACGACGGCGCAAAGCTGATTTAAATGGCCCAACTGCTTCATGACCCCAAAGCCAACCAGACCACAACGCAGAAAGTGTCCAAAACGCCTGGTTAGGCCGGGGGATAGCTGCCACAACAGCTTTAATTGGAATACCTTCCATCTCAGGAAGAAGATCACGCAAATGACCTTCAAAGATGCATAGTCCACCGCTATCTGGGGGTTCATCAGGCCAGAGTGTCAGTGGAATTGAATTTTCAGGGGACGCCCAAGCTTTTACTCCTGCTTCAAGGGCTAACCAGAGATTGTTTTCACGATAAATGGGTGGGAGACTCAATTGGCGTGGATGCGGTCGCTCGGTGGTGTGCGGCCAAAGTGCATTGGCATAATCCAGCGCATGCAACAGAAGGGCGCTCATACATCGCCGGCGTTCCTGTGAAGGCGATAGACCATCCAGACGGTTGACGATCATACCAATTGCATATACAGCGCGCGGCAAGTAAAAACTCAGGGCTTCCTCAGCAAAGGGACGATCGGGATCAGTTCCAGGAGCCACTCTCTCAAGCGCTCGCGAACGGTGTAAGCCATCTGTTAAAGCCCACCTCGCAGCATTTTCAATGTCCGCAAAAGTCGCTGGGTGCTCGCCGCCACTGCCACAAACACAGTTATAAATCCGACCCACCAACGCGCCAGTTTTCCCATCCCATAGAAAAGCTTCTGCGGACAGTTCACGATGACAATTATCGCAAGAAGTAAAATAAAGCGATTGCAAGTGGGTCTCGAGCCGCTTTCCCTCTTTACGTGCAGCAGCCAGATCAGCAAGCGCTGCCTGCAGATCTGGCTGCTTGGGAGGGTGCGCCGCCAGGTCAAGCAGAAAACGGCTCACCGGGTTGCCGGCTGTGACCAGCACTTTATGCCCTGAGCGCGCCATTTCGACTGCCTGGCGCGGCAGCGCGGCAAAAGGATCCAAAATCCATCCTGTTGATGGTTTGAGACCTTGTATAAATGATCTTGCTACACCTTCAGCAACAGGTGGCAGGAAGCGCTGCAGTGGACTGGATGTCTCCAACTTACCAGAAGAAATATACTGCATGGAAATATCCATGTATGGGTCTTCCTGTTAATAACTATTCAAGCGGTCTACAAATTGGATCTCGGGGTACAGATTGAAGATCGTTTGACACAAAGGAAAGCAAGAACTGGATTCCTAATATCACCGTCAAGGTTGCCAACATCACCGTGCCTGTAGGCGCTGGAATACCCTGGCTGGCATAGTGTATCCATTTTAAGCTACCAAAAACCATCCCAAATAAGAACAAAGGCAAACCTGCCATTAAATATGCAGAGCCTATAGAAAAATCGTAAAGAAAGTAATGTAAAAATATGCGCCTCAGACCTACCCCCAACAACGCCGGAGGGAACTCAATCATCACTTTAAGAATTGATAAACTGGAAGTTTCATCGGCATACCTGGCTGGCATGGGCACATCACGCAGACATGCCCCAACCAAATAAAGCTGGCTGAGTTGGGAAATCTCGAAAAAATAACTTTTATGGATATTCTCCAACGGCAGTTGCTTCAATACTTCACTCCGCATTGCCACAAATCCATTGGTTGGATCAAAGCAGTTCCAATAACCTGTTGCCGCTTTAGCCATAAAACTCAAAGCCACATTTCCGATGCGCCGCACTAACGGCATATGGCTCAATGCCTGGAAATCACGAAATCTGTTACCTTTTGTAAAATCAGCCTGGCCATTTATCAACGGCGCTATCAGCGCTGGGATATCACCAGAAGACATCTGTCCATCTCCATCAAGTTTTATTACGATTTGTGCGCCAAGCTCCAAGGCTGTGCGATAACCGCTGATCATCGCTCCCCCCACCCCACGATTTTCACGGTGTGTGACAGGCACAATTCGCGCGTCATGCTGGCTGGCTAATTCGATGACATCTGCAGTACTATCCGGGGAAGCATCATTGACCACTACGATATGGCGCACAAATGATGGAATACTGGCAAGCACACCTTCCAACTCGCGCTCAACACGATAGGCGGGAATGATAACAACAATGTTATGTTCTGTCAGTTTAATCATCATAATTAAAGTTTATCATACAGGAATAATTTACGATCCAAACGAAAATCCAGAAAACACGTGTGACCGCTTCTTGAAGTTGATTAATAAGGGTTTATTCTGGAACGGAATCTACAGAATTATGCTATTATAAATTCATATCATGAATACTAACTCTGAAAAAATTCTAATTGTTGAAAGCGATCCTGATATTAGCGACCTGATTGCTCGTCAGGCCCTTTTGCCACTAGGTTATCAGGTCAGCGTGGCGACAGATGGTTCGAGCGCAATACATCAGGCTGTCAAACTGCAACCCGATGTATTGATCACCAATATCACTTTGCCTGGACTAAGCGGCAAGGATTTGCTGGTGGCATTGAATTCTCATGGCATGTCCATGCCGGCGATTGTATTGGCTGAAAAAGGTCAGGAATCTCACATCATCCAGGCTTTTCGTTTGGGTGCTAATGATTATTTGATGCTGCCAGTACGTGAGGCAGAAGTCGTTTCTTGTGTGGAACGCGCATTAAAACAAGTGCGCGATGCTCGCTCACGAGAAAAGCTGGATGCGCAACTCAAAGAGACCAACGCTGAACTGCAGAGGCGTGTGCTTGAATTAAGTACAATTTTTGCCCTTGGTCGCGCGGTTATGTCAATTACCGATCAACGCAAATTATTTGATAAGATCGTGGAAGCAGTGACAACGGTGACTGAAGCAGATCTTGGTTGGCTAAAGCTCAAGGACGAAAGCAGCAAGAATTTTTTATTGGCGGCACACCGAAATTTACCTGAAGTACTGGCTAAACAAATCGGCCAGCCTTTTGAAGATGGCCTCAGCCAATTAGTAGCCATGTCCGCTGAAACATTATCCATCCACGGACAGCCGCTGCAAAAGTTTAAGATCGCCGATCTTGGTAAATCTGCGATGGTTATCCCAGTAAAAGTGAAAAATGAAGCCATCGGACTGCTGACGGTTGTACGAAAAGCTGAAAAACCGTTCGGAAATAGCGAACATACACTGGCAGAAGCAATTGCTGATTACGCCTCTATTTCCCTGGTCAATGCCCGGCTTTTCCGCGTGATTTCACAAAATGCAGAAACTGCGCGCCGGGGAGAGCTACGGAAAAATGAACAACTGCAACGCCTGCGGCAGGAAATCCAATCTGGTCTGGTCACTGCCTTACAGCCTTTGGAGTGGTTATTGGACGAAAAATCAAGCCCATTAATGGCCACCCAGAAACAAGCTCTAGAAAAGTCCAAAGGCTTGATCAGAAATTTGATCACTTCAATCAACCAGGAAAAAAACCAACCAAAATCATAGCTTAGGATAAAATTGGGGAATGTTAAAGAAAAATCTTGTTTTGGTTGCCATGGAGCCATCACCGGCGGTTGACCTGATAGAGAAGGCTTTGCGCTCAGCAGGATTTAGCCTGGACAATGTAAAAACACCTTTTGCATTGGAAAAGGCCTTATTAGAAACAAATCCAACACTGGTTATTATTTCCGAAAAACTGGGGGACAAAAGCGGATTGGAGCTGGCCAAACAAGCACTTGAGCGTTTCCCAACACTACCGATCATTTTTTATGCTCCCATCCATGACCCAATGCTCGTATTAGACGTCTTGCGAGCGGGATTAACCGATTACATCCACCCCCCACTTAAAGTTGATGCAGTTGTGCAGGCTGTAAAAAGCAGTCTGCAACACTCCAAACACTTGGGGGATTGGGTGCGCCAGGAGGTACAATTCACAACAGCCTCGCTAGAAGAACGTGTCAGTGAATTGGATACCCTGGTGATGTTGAGCCAATCCATCACGGCATCGTTAAACCTGGATATTGTTCTGACAAATGTTGTAACCGCAGCAGTCGAACTCACTGGGGCCGAGGAAGGGCACCTGCTCCTGTTGGATAAAGACACAAATGACCTGTACATGCGCGCTGGGCGAAATTATGATGAAGATTACGCACGCACTTTCCGGTTGCCGGTGAACGATTCTCTGGCAGGGCGAGTATTGTCAACAGGTGAGCCAATTTCCTTTTACCAGGATGAGCCCAACAAGATCAAGACCTCATATTTGGTATATTCACTGATCTATGTGCCTCTGACCGCAAACGGGAAAAGAACCGGCGTCATGGGGGTAGATAATCGAACTGCCAAACGCCCATTTACTCAGCATGACGAACTGCTCATGAAGGTTCTGGCTGATTTTGCTTCCATTGCAATCCAAAATGCCCAGTTGTACGCCGAATCGGAACACGAGCGCAGTAAAGTTGAGACAACCATCACTCACATTCAAGATGGTGTCATTCTTTTGGATAACCAAAAACGGATTTTATTGATCAACCCAGCAGCCAAGGATGTTTTCAGCCTGGGGATGGATGATTATACAAATCAGCCTGTTTTGGAGGCCATCAGTAACAATGATCTAAAGATACTACTTGACTCTGCCACAGATGACCCTCTAAAGTTTCACGAAATTTCCTTTGACGATGGACGTGTTTTCAATTCCCAATATACCCCTATCGTCGACACGGGTTCAGTCATTACCCTGGAAGATATCACCCACTTAAAAATGCTCGACCGAATGAAGAGCGATTTTATCCATACGATTTCGCATGACCTGCGCTCGCCTCTGACTTCAATAATGGGATACATCGAACTCCTTGATCGAGTTGGACCGCTGAATGACCAGCAAAAAAGTTTCATCAAGCATGTCCAGAATAGTGCGCACAGTATTACTGAATTGGTGAATGACCTGCTTGACCTGGGTCGCATTGAGGCTGGTTTCGATACCCGCAAAGACGATGTTGCCCTGGCTACTATACTGCGCTACACCCTGGATAATTTGGGACACCAGCTCGAGAATAAACACCAGGAGTTACTCATAGATATCGCGCCAAATTTACCGGTTCTTCACGGGAATCCACTTCGCTTGCGACAGGTAATGGATAATCTTTTGGTGAATGCCATCAAATACACCCCTGAAAAGGGGAAAATCAAGGTCAGCTTAAGAAGCGAAGCGGACCAGGTTATCTTTGAAGTGGCCGATACAGGCATAGGAATTTCCCCCGCAGACCAACAACATATTTTTGACAAGTTTTACCGCGCAGAAAATGCCCCCAAGGGCACACCCGGAACCGGCCTGGGACTATCAATCGTCAAATCAATTGTTGAAAACCATTCAGGAAGAATTTGGGTGGAATCGGTACTGGGGAAAGGTAGTAAATTTATGGTTGTATTGCCAAAATACAAGACAGGTTATACAAAAAGCGATAATAAAAACTAGGCCTATTGATCACCATCACCATCTCCATCACCGCCATCATCACCAGAACCACCACCAGGACGGACTTCCAACACTTCACCATGATAATTTACAACGACTTTGAATCCTGACATACCCAAATAAGCGCGCATGTCTTCAGGAATACCGACTTCAAAAAGCATTTCGAACTGCTTGTCGATGTTCTTTAGTTGGTTTTCGATCATCGCCTTGCTGAACAGGTCCTCTGCCCCCATCATCTTGGCAGCTTGTCCACTGAGAAAACCCTCATTGCCTTGAATGAGCTTTTTTAGCTCATTCAAAATGACATGATCGATCTGTTCAGCCGGGATATAGCGCCGAAAGCCATCATCATCGATGATGTAAGCAGGCTCTTCTCCAATGGAACCGGCTTCCAATGGGCGGTCGGACTCATCGAACACCAACCCTGCAAACAAGACATAGCGCTTCATTATTCCTGCTTCCCCTCGATAATGGCCAAGAGAACCGCAGCAGCCAGCCCAATCCGCCGGTCCAGACTCCCGGCGCTGTCCATGCTGAAATCCAGATCCATTTCATAACGGAGTAGATTAAATCGCTGCTTCATATCAGCCACGCGTTTTTCGTTCAGACTGAGATCGTAATTTTGAGGAAGTAAAGAACCTAGCAAAAATCGCCGTAGCATCGCCAGGCTCATATTGTCCTCAAACAGACTGCCAATAACTTGATCGTTTGTATCCAGAACATCCCACTCATCACGAAGAATTGATTTTAGCCCTTTGCGCCTTAACGCACCTGTTTTTTCACCGGTCATACTATCCACAACATCATAAGCAGCAGAAAAATCCATGATTTGGCGCGCCTTTATGGAAAGTACTTCTTGAGTCTTTTGTTCATCGGAAAAAATACGAATGTCCTCGCGCAGTTTGAACATTTTCTGCTCGCTGAAAAGGACCAATACCCCTTGCGGATTGTAAAAGCGCAGCTTGCCAGTCAGGGCAAAGACCTGGCGTTTTAATACATAATGATTGTACTGAAAAGCACTGTGCATTTTTCTCTCCCAGAGATATATTAATAGTGTACGTTTACGAGGGTTCCCACGGACGCAAAATTGAAGACCCAAGCCGAGTCAGGAATACTCAGGTTTACGCACCCGTGACTCATGGGTGTTCCAAAGTTGTTATGCCAGTATGTACCATGAACCGCATAACCCTCATAGAAATACATGGTGTTCGGAACATTGGGTAGGTAGTAACCGGGACCGGTCATATCGGTATACTTGTACTTTACATACACATGGTATTGCCCGGTGACAGTCGGGGTTTGCCAGGTTCCCGTAGATGCCAGGAAAGAATTGACTATCGTATCGCCTTCATAAGCATAAACGCGTTGATTCGTCAGATCGACATCCAACCAACGGGTTCCCCCACCACCGGCAACACCACCCGGATTAGTTGTTGGCAAAATCACCTTGGTAGGATTGGGAAGGTCAGTATCAGTTGGCAGCGGGGTGGGTGATGGTAGTAAAGGTCCCAGATCCGGGGTGGGAAGCACCAGAACAATTTCAGTAGGATATGGTGTTTCGGTAGGCGCTGGAAGAGGGATTTCTGTCGGCAGCGGTAATTGAGTTGGAGGAATAAGTGTGAATGTAGGTAAAAGGGCAGGCTCAGTTGGCGCAGGAAAAGTTTCGATGGGGGCAAGGTTGGTTGTTGTTGGCAATGGGGTTTCCGATACCTCAGGTGTAGGAGTTGCCTCGATAGTTGTTGGTTCGCTCAAAGGCTCTGCCGTACCTGTAACTGGCACGGTCGTCACATCAAATACTGGCTGAGAACCACTTGATTTGAGGATTTTTACCTCTGCCCAAGCCGGACCCCGATCTTGACTGGTAAAGACAACACTTTGGACAAATGTTCCTACTGCTGAGGCTCCCTGCCACGCTGCCAATGCTATCGCGATAAAAATGACAATCACCAGGATGCTCACAAAGGGAAAGCGTGGACGCGCAACAGAGTCTCCGTTTTGAACATACGACATCTTCACATGCTTTGCGACCGGTGGTGTGCCAGTCTCAGATTGCGCATTTTGCTCGATTCTCTCTGGCTCTTGCGGTTGCTGATCTACTAAAGCGGGCTCAGCCTGTTCAATAAAAGCAGGAATCGGGGGCTCAGAAGAAATAAGTTCTGGTAAATCAAAAGGGGAAGGGGTAGATTTTATTGGGGGTTGCTGTTCTGGCTCTTGGGGGGCTGGCGGCGCAGGTTCCTCAACTGCAATTGGAAGCTCCTCAGGTTGTTTTTCTTCAACCACTGATTTTTGCGGCTGCAAAGTCTCTGTCTGCGGAGTCTTTTCAGCCCTGGCTGCCTGTTCCCGGCTCATACGTGCCTGGGCCCATATCAGGCCTTTACTCGCCCGTTCACTGTTTGGATTGATGCTGAGGGCCTTCTCCAGGTATGTAACACTCCCATGAGGTGAAGCCAAAGCTGCCATCAACAACCACACTTCTTCAATTTCGGGAGCAAGCTTCGCCGACTGAGCTGCTAACTGGCGGGCGGTATTTTTATCTCCACTTTTCAAGGCCAATTGTGCCTGTTCAAGGATTTTAAAAGCGGCGATTTGATTTGGAATCATTAGATACCTTTATCGGTCAAACTATGGAGTGGCTGTCGGTGCAATATTCTCATTACTGATAAAACAAACAATACCATTTGCGACACCAGTTGCCACCAGGTTAGTATTTTTCGTCAGGATGTCATAATCCAGTCTTAAGAAACCAGTTTCAATAATGCCAGCCGGAGTACCCGGGTCAATTTCATTAAATGCATGATAGAAAGTCATATCATTGGTTACGCTGTTATGCAGTGGCAAACCCGTTGTACGTTGATAGCGGTCGCGCAGGCATGCTTCCAAACGGTTTGCCAGGTTGGTATCACGAGTACTCATAGCGGCTGCGACCTTAAAGCCGGTTGCCTGATCGTTAATATAATCACAGGAGTCATTATGAATAGAGACCAACACCGCAGCAACATAACCGTTCAAACGCGGATCTTTTTCTTTTAACAAGTCAGTCTCATAACCCAGGGCGCTAAGTTTTTGTTGAACGATTGTGGCAATCTTAAGATTAACATCTGCTTCAGTTGTCCCATTTTCGCACACCGCGCCGGAATCATTGCCCATATGCCCAGCAACAATCCCAATTTTGACCGCAGGGCGCGCAGTACCAGACAAGACAATGGAATCGGGTTCTGCAGTTAAGAGGGCATCCAACTGCTCGCTAAATCCCCCGGAAAATGAGTTGGGCGTAAACGCGACAAACAAGGTAGCAACCACAACCGCCGTAATCAGCGCGGTTTGCAGAACACGAGGTGACTGTGATCTTCGGCGCAATTCTGTGCGTGAAACCGGCCCTGGGGCAGGCGGCTGAGCAGGATTTTCCATAATCAAGCATTATATACTACCTGAAATATTTCGTGTAGGGCAAGTGAATTTGGAGAAAAATCGCAATCTTCCTCCAATATAGAATTTCATTTCCTGGATTCCGTAAAATTGTCTTGACGTCCCCTTTCTCGAGAAGTATGATGAAAAAAACAATGGAGATAAACGATGACCGTTAATTCAGAACTGTTGCGCCAGTCAATGCGTTTTTGGGCTACAGGTGTTACTGTCGTAACAGCCAAACACGCCGGGGTAGAACATGGTATGACTGTGACTTCATTTACTTCCGTATCTCTCACGCCAGCCCAGGTTCTCGTCTCACTGGCTCAAAACACGCGTACCCACGATCTCATTATGCTCTCTCGCCATTTTGGCATTAGTATCCTTGATGCAAACCAGGCAGAGCTTTCAGATCGTTTCGCTGGGCGCGTACCAGATGACATGGACCGATTGGAGAATGTAGAAACTTTCTCACTCATCAGTAATACACCTCTGCTTAAGCAAGGATTGGCCCAGTTGGACTGTCATGTCGTCACCACCATCGGGTCAGGTACTCACACAATTTTCATTGGCGAAGTATTATCTGCCCAATCCGCAGATGACGGGAATCCTTTACTTTATTTCAACCGAGGCTACCATAAAATCTCAGCAACCTGATTGCTTAAATCAAAGGAGCTGTAAATGACAGAAAACCTAACCACCGAAGAGAAATTTTCCCTTCTCAGATTGGCTCGCGAAGCGCTCGAGACCAGTGTGCAAGGCAAAAGCCTTCCTCCAGTTGATGATACCCAATTGACGCCACTGTTGCGCGCAAAC
>Ga0172367_10004104_pt1 | contig 18342 bp, 5 predicted proteins | sample Lak10m_FD_114542 | JGI IMG/M metagenome (GOLD analysis project Ga0172367, IMG submission 114542) | Freshwater microbial communities from Kabuno Bay, South-Kivu, Congo - kab_022012_10m | ecosystem: Environmental > Aquatic > Freshwater > Lake | place: Democratic Republic of the Congo: South-Kivu...
CTCTGGTCACTCGCTCAACGGCGCCTAGCCTAGAAACCAAATGGCATTGAGTATCTTCTTTTATTTTTGATGGCTCTAATGTTTTAAATTTTTCACACCTAAAACCTAAGTGCGAAGACTATATACCCAAATTCGTGACGAGTATGTATGTCTATAATTTGGTGTATGTAGAAAGTGCATTTGGTTTTAGTAATGGTATTTCTACAGTCCAAAAACGCTGCGCATCTTATCATAAAATGTAAAGCGATACAATTTTAGGCTAAAATTTCATGAAAAATTAATGTTTGATTAGCAAAAATTTTTCGATCGAAATGGGGAAAGGCGCTTGGTATCTTTGTACGGGATAAAAATCTGTAAAACAGAAACACAACCGCCTCAGGGGTCCTGCCGCTGCGGCACTCCATTTTTGCTGTGCAAAAACGGAGTCCTCGCCTTCGCGTCACCCCCTCGGCTAGCTTTGGTAGCGAGTTTCAAAGGTGACCATATGATTTTTTGTCTGGTGCAAAGGCTTGGTATGCAGAAGACACTTATATTAATAATTTCTTAATATTTATATGGTATATTTTGTGTATCTTTGAATACAGAACAAGAATGTAGGTGCTTAGGTGTGCAAAGTAGGAACACAATGCAAATAGTTAAATTTGCAGGTAATTGGGGGTCGTGATGTTACTTTAGTGCATCTTCAAACTAATAAATTAATTAATCAATTGATGTCCAACGAAAGATGTCCAATGATATTGGCAAGGGTGTGTTATGAAACAATTTGGTCCTGTTGATCCCAATAATAGTAATGGTGCTAGTGATAGTGGTAATGGCGGGATTAATGAGGATGGTAACCTCAAGGGTGGTAATGCCGTTAGCAACAGTAATGTTGTTGAAGAGATTGTCGAAAAGAAGCAACAACCCAAGAAGCACTTCAATTTGTTTACTGCGCTCAAAACTAAGTTCAAAAACGGATTTGCCTCAGTTACTGGTAACAATAATTACGAGAAGGCGAACATTGCAAAAGAATTTGGTTGTCTTGTCGATGCGTGGGAAAGCGAATGCAAAAAGGTGTTTTTAGAAACTATCCCGCTTTTTGGGATTGGTGATCAGGCCATTGAGTTAATAAACAAGAACAAAGAAGTGGGTTTTGACCTATGCAAGCGGTTAGATGAGAAACAAAAGGAACTAGAGCAGCTCAGGAACAAGAACAAGAACAAGGACAAGGACAAGAATAAATCACAAGAAATATCAATCGAAGAGCAGAATTTGTTGTCAGCAATAAATTTTCTTATAGCGAAAGTTAAACATGTAACCATTTTCGAAATAAGGCAAGGTGCGTTATTCATTGGACTAATAAAAGAAATCGTTGGCAGTACGCCGCTGAAAGATTTCACGGAAGAGCAGTATAAGTTGCTTGAAAATTTATCAGTTGAGATAACCGAAACATTCAAGACTAGTGCACTTGTTGTAGATAAAAACGAAGCCATTAAGGGTATTCGTTATAACCTTGACGATGTTATCTATCACCACCTTGTCACTTTCATAGCAGACACAATAGATGCGAGTAAGGCGATCAAAGCAATCAGCAAGCTTCAATTAACTGTGGAAGAGGTAAATAAGCTTAAAAAATCGTTTGAAGCAGCAGGAAACGTACAGTTAATTGTGAACGATGTAGTCGAAAAATTTAAGTTAGATGTTAAAAAGATTTTTGATCCACAAACAACAAAGATCACGAGTAAACTGCATAAAGACCGAATAAAAAAAGTGTGTGTGGAAAAAATAGAAATAATCAGAGTGGAGATAATGAATTTATTTTATCTTCAAAATAAAAGTAAAGCTGACAATCTAAAAGATAAAATTAAAAATTTTACGGAAAAAACAAACAAGGAGTTGGGTGAAGCAATTAATGAAATGAAAAGTGTTGAAATAAAAAATGAAGAGGAATTAAAGAAATATAGTGAAAAAATGCGCAAGTTGAAAACAAAATATGATGAATACAAAGAAAGTAAATCGCTAATGATTCAGTTGTTAAAGGACATAACGCCACCAAATACAGTTATTACAAGTAGTAATGCAGATGAGCAAAATATGTTGTTGAGGGGACAATTAGAGATTGAATTAGAACACATTTCGAAAATATTGAAAGATATTGATGATGCCGAAAGTATTAAGAAAAACACAAAAGAAAAAATATCAGATTTCACCATCAGATACAAAGGACATAAGGGCAAGGTTAATGATATTCAGAATGATATTAAGAAGGAAGAGAAGAGTCCCCAGCAGTTATCTACTAATAAGCAGTTTACCAAAGGCTTGTTGTCCAAAAACGAGCCGGCTGTGCCCATCAATGAAGTAATCGTATCCATACGCAATGGCTTTATAATTCCATTGCTGGAACTTTATAAAAACATCTCAGAAGAAATCAAAAATAGTGTATTTTTGCCTAAGAAAAATGAACTATTCAAAAAACTTCTTAAAAATCATCAGTTAATTTCTGATGTCGATCTATCATTGAAACAATTTAGCGAGTTTGTGATTAACAATGCGGTGGTAGTGAAAGCAGGTGATGGCGTACGTATTTTTAATAAATACATTGGCCCAGAAATACAAAAGGTAATTGAAGGTAAAGTAAGTTCTGTAGGTAATCTGGATAAGGTGCTGAATGTAATAGTCAATGCGATGGTAGAAGATAAATACAAGAAAAAATTAAAAGAAGTATTAAAAGATGACAAGGTAAATATATCAGAAATTGTAAATTCGATTATAACTCCTTTTGAAAAGGAACATGATTTTAAAGGATGGTTGATTCAACAAAGCAAGATTGATTTTACTAAAAGAGTTAAAGCAAAACTTATCGTGCTCACTATAAGACATTTCAGGAGAAAATACTTAAATGATGTTAGCAAATTAACTCATAATGAAAAATATAAAAATGGACTTAAAAAGATTATAAGTGATTTTGATAAAACAATTTCTGAAATGTTAGAAAATAAATTAATTTCACTAAAAAATAAAGTCATTGTTCTTGATAATTTTAAAAATAGTATAGTTAATGGTTTAATTAATAACGCAGTGAAAGATATAAAAGAAAAAAGCATATTTTTGTTAAGTTTAAAAAATAATGTTGTTGATATAGATGAAATAATAAAGCATGCAAGCAATTGTAAAATTAAATTAACCAATGTAGGCGAAGAATTTATCGGTGAACAAAACGAACAATTAAAATCTACTATAGAAACCATAGGAAAATATGAAAATTTAATCAAAAAAATAAAAGAAATAGACGAAAAAATAAATAAATGTGGCTGTGTTCAAAATATAGATTTGGAAATCAATATTGTAACTGAAGAAATCAAAGAATTACAAAAAAATCCATTATGCGAAAATTTCTTAGATGTATTGAATAATATAATAGATCGTTTGAATAAAAGAGCTAACACTTACTCATCAGTTGAAAAAAACGTTGAAATTATCAAGAAAATTTTTGAAAGCAATGTAAGTGAGGAAAACAATAAAGATAGCAGTAGTGGCAATAATGATGATGGAGAAAAAGATAATAAAAACATTAATAAAAATGATTTATTTTTGCAAATAAAAAATATCGATGAAATAATTGTAAAACACAATGAAAATTCACTTAAAGATTTAAAAGATCTAAATTTAAATAATTTCTCGCAAGAAGAAATTGAAAATATAAAAAATAAAATTGCGGAAGAAGAAAATAATATAATTAATAAAAAATGTATTAAATTTTTCAATGAAATATTCGGAAAAAATAATGAAAGCTTGGTAGAAATGAATTTCTTTTTTATAAAGGAAAAATATAATAAATATTTTAATAAATTAGATGAAAATGATGGCATAAAAAATATAAGTCACGTTCTTGTGATGAATGTAACGGAACTTAAAAATTTTTTTGAAAAACATGGAATTACAAAAAACGATGAAGATGTAAATAAAAATAAAATATTATATATTGGTAAATTTTATGAATATTCTGCATTGTTTATAACTAATGAGATAGAGAAGATATATGGCAAAAAAGAAGTTAGCATAGAGAATGCAGAAAAATTTAAATCTAAACTTGATGAAATAAATCAAAATTTTTTTGGCAATAAAAACGAAATTTTAGCAGAAAAAAGTAAATTTTTATACAATGTAATTTGCTCATTTAATGGAATAAAAGAAATAAATAGTGAAATAGGAAAAAAGATCGATTTTAATGATTTTAACGCGTCTATTCAGAACAAATGCAATGCTTATAAGAAAAAAACAAATATATCCAATAAAATAAATGAAACTCCAGAATCAAGGGAAATAGTGTACAGTAACTATTTTGACAAATTTAAACGAGATATTGATGATTTAGATAAAAATGAAAAAGCTCAAATTTATCAGGAAATGGGAGATTATTTTTCGTACGCTAGAGGGATTGGCGTTGTTGTTGATCCTGTGAAAATAGATGAAAAGACAGGAAAAGGTTCTGGCAACGATGTGACTATAATAAGAGATTTTGATAAAAAAATATCGGAGCGAGCAGAAGACATATGTAAAAAACTTGATGTAGTTTTTAATCAAGTAGAAAAAGAAGAATTAAATAAAATAAAAAGTGAAATTAATAAGATCAAAGAATTTGCTTTGAATAAAGTATACGATGAATTGTTTAATGATAATAAGCAATTTTATGATGAGAGATTATTTTGCATAACAAAAAATGAAATTGATGGATTAAAAAATAGTGAAAATGAAAAATTAGACAGCGAACTTCAGCGGTATTCAAAGAAAACATTAAATCAAATACAATTGGATAAAAAAATCGTTAAAAAATATAATGAATATATTGATGTTCAGTTTAAATTAATTGCTGAGATGATGGGGAATATAAAAGAATTAGAAAAAATGACGGTTTATTCGCAAGATAAGAAATTGGAGTTGGACAAAGAACAAAATAATTTAGATAAATTACAAAGAGAATTTGATGAATATGTTTCAGAAAACAAAGAAGCGGCAGAATTAGCATATGAAGAGCAAAAAAAACTAGAGAGTGATTATGATCGATATACAAAAAAGACATATTGTAAAGCAAAACAATTGCTCGAAGAAAAGTTTAAAAATTTACACAATAAGTATATAAAAAATAAAATCAATGCAATAAAAACATCAGAGGAAAATTTAAAGAAATTATTAGGTGACAAAATAGCGGTTGGTAACAATGAAGTAAGTGATAATAAAATAATTGACGCAAACAATGGCAGCAAGGATTGTAAAAATAAAGATGTAAAAGAAAACAAAGAAGCAAGCAGCAACGAAAATAATGAAGGCAATAAAGTTGATAATTTTGATAACAAGAAAACAAATGATCTTGATAGAACGAAAAAAATCTCAGAAATCGGTAAAAAAAGAATAGAAGAAAGGCTAAAAACATGCGAAAAAGCGTGCGAGGAAATTTTATTAACGGAAATGCTGCCAGATGATAAAGTAAACGATATTCTCCAACAAAAAGACAGCAAAAATAAGGTTTCTACATTGGAAAGCATGATTGATGGAATAAATGATTATGATAAGAATAAGTTGGAGCAATATGTAGACGAAAATAATAAAATAAAAATCTATGAAAAAAGAAATAAAATCGCAAGAGAAATTGAGATAGTCAAAAAGAGAATTGCGGCAAATGAAAAGCTCGAAATGGTTAAAGGAGAAAGTAAAAATATTGCTAAAATATGGTGTTGTACAGTGGAAACATCATTAGTAAAAATAGGAGAGCTAAATAAATATGGAAAAGCAAATAAAGTAAATTTTGAAAATAAAGAAATAACAGACGATTATGCTACTGCTGAAGATATTTGCGATATTTTAAATAATCATTTAAATAATGATTTGTCACCAGAAAAAATACAGAAATTATCACTTGTTGAGATAAATAGTATGGCTAAAACGCAGGAAAAATTGCAACGTATCCTTGCGAAAAAATGGGTTCTATGGATCGAATTAGTCATTTGTTTTGCTATGGACGCTTCTTTTAGCGCTATTGTGCTTCCTTATACTTTTCTGATTCGTAATCCAATCAAATTTACAGTTCGTACTGCAATCAATGCATGGAACTATTTTATACACAACCATGATGACGGCAAAGAAGATAAGAAAAATAAGAATATTGATAAAAATGTTGATAAGAACGATATCCTGTCCTTAAAAGACAAGCGAAATATCTTAGAAAATCCACTGGAGTTTGTGTTGAGTTTACTGTTTGTCAAAATTGCTATAAAAGAACCTTATAAGCAATTAGTGCTCTGGAAGTTAAATGAAAATTTAGAAAATCAAGTAGGACAAGTAAAAAATGTAAAAGATAAATACACCAAAGTGCAGAAAGAAATAAGAAAATTACATAGTGAAGGCATCAATCCAAATGATCAACAAATAGAAATGCAAAAAAAACTTAAAGTTAGCAAACATAAGCACAAGTCAGAAATTAAAAAATCAGAAAAAAAAGAGCAACAAGAAAATAAAATTGAAAAAAACGAAAAAATAAAAGATATTAAAAATATTGACGAAACAAATATGATAGAATTAAAAGACAATCAAAATGAACAAAAAGAAAACAAGGAAAATAAAGAAAATTTCGTACCAAAGCAATAATTCTGTATATATCAATATAGTGAACGATTTTTAGGCCGTATCCTTCACTCGCCTCTTCACCTAAAATTTTTAATCTTTAGCCCTGTGAAAATAGAAATAGTTTGTACCTGAGAAATAATTGCATTAATAAATTTTTAATATTTGCATAGTACAATTATAAACAGGAATGCGAGACTAACACTGAGAAGTGAAATATTCATAGATTCGCATGGTAGACAACATTACGAAAAAATGTAAGATTGAAGTAATGTTAGAAGTAATAAAGAAACACAGGTTTAGTCAATCTTGGGATGAGTTAGTACTCAGCTCCGCTCGTTCGCCGCGTGTTGTAGCGGGATTGGTGCTATTTTTCAAGTCACTGAAAGGCATTATGGTATAAAAAAACTGCAAAAGGTGCATGATGAAAAAATATTTTACTAGTAGTGAACCAAATAATTCTAAAAAGTCTCCAAAAAGTCCAGATAATGTTAAGCAAGAAGAGCTTCCAAAGAATATTAAAGAAAATTTACAGGACAAGGTGAGAAAAAGTGTTGATTCAATAAAAGATGGTAGCAAGAAGATAGTGAATGGATTGAATGAGATGAAAAAAAAAATCCTCACCGGCGTCACCGGCGGCGGCTTTCTCACTGGAAAAGGTAACAAGCCTCAGAACGACCAGAATAATTCTGATCCTAACAGTGTCAAAAAAGAATCCGCATATCATAAAATAGGTAACTTGTTGAAAACATGTAAAAATGAATTCAACCTTGTTTTAACCAAAGGAATTGATAAGAATTTTATTGGGAAAATAGTAAGTTTTGAGAAGGAAGCATCTAGCTTACGAAATGATATAGTTAAGGCAAAGAATCAAGTATCACAAAAGCCCCAAGATGAAACAAAAGAGCAAGAAGAGAAAAGAATTAAATTACTTAAAAAAATATATTCTGTTGAAAAAATAGTAAATCAGTCAATTGTTGAAATAAAAGAAGGAATTGATTTTGTTAAAGAAATAAACAATGTTATTGGAGATCAATCTTTTGTAGATTTAACTAAAGAAAATCGTAATAAATTAACTGAAATATCTGGGGAAATAGATAAAAGATGTGAAAATAATATAAAAAATACAGCTCATAGTAAAAAAGACCAGACGTTATATTCTACCCTTATTAGCTTTATATTAGGGACGATACAAGCGCAAAACATAGCTAAAAATATACAATCCATTCAGTTACTGGATGAGAATAATGAGCAAGAGTTAATTAAGACGTTAGCAGAAGATGGTGTAGGCACACAACTCAATGAAATATACAATGAAAAAATCAACGAAATCAAAAGCAGTGAAAAGTTTAAAAATATCGACGATATTAAAAATGTTACTTATAAAGAAAAAATCAATAAGATTTTTAAAGAGAAAGTAGAGAAAGAAGTGAATGCTTTATTGTATAAAGTAAATGAAAAAAAAGCAGAAAATTTTGAAAATGAAATCAAAAAACGTGAAGAGCAGATTATTAATGATGAAAATGATTTTATTAACGGCTTAGGTAAATTTAGCATTAGTGATAAAGAAGGTTTATCACAATATTATATTTCAATCGGTAATTTTTTAACCAAAAACCAAGAAGATCAAAAAGAGAAAAATAAATTAATAGATGAATTGCAATTGAAAAATATCAAGCCATCTGAAAATATTACCCGTAAAGGAAATAAAACAATAATTGAGTTAACAACTAAATTAGAGACGGAGTACAAGCTCATTGGGAAAATATTAAAAGATATTAACGATGCTGAAAAAATCGAGACAAGAAAGATAGAAAAAGAGCAAGGTGTTCTTATAACTATTCAGTTGGGATACATATTTAATCAGTTCATGAAACCATTGTTAGAAAATTATGAGAAAATTATAACAGCAATTAAAACTAGCAAAATTTTGTCTGAGTCCCAACGGAATGGGTTGAAGATTAAATATGAAGAAAGACGTAAATTGATCGAAACCGTTGGTGAAAATTTATTGTCGAAATTTTTTGATTGGGTACAACCGAAGGAAAGCACGAAAGATAATGTAGCGACAAAACTAATGCAATCATTTAGCGAATTGGTTGTGCCAGAAATAGAAAAGTTAATCGGTGGTCAGAGTAATTCTGGCGATGGTATTAAGTTAGGTATTGAGAAAGTGATCACACAATATCTGCAAGATAAATATCGCACAATGTTTAATGAGGCGATAGAGGTAAAAGATGCAGGTGTGGTGGTAGGTAATGTCAGATCATTTGAGCAAGAAATTAAGAAATTATTTGAGGATAAATTAATCGGTGAAAAATGTGGTGAAGAGCTCAATAAATTTAAAGACCAGGCGATTACTTCTGTTGTTAATTCTTTTGAAAAACAATATACAGAAGATTGCAAAAATATCTTAAACAATAACTTAGGCTATGAAGAAAAATTAAAATACATAAGAAAAGCTATAGATAACTTTGATAACAATCTTGGCGTATTGTGTGGAGCAAAAATAATAACTTCAGAAAAAAAGAACGAAATTTTTAACAATTTCAAGGAAAAAATAATTAGTGATCTGGTAAAAATCACAGATGGCAAGTACATAAATGAAGGAGAATTAAAGAATCTTAAGAATAGTGGCTATAGCGAAATAAATAAAAAAATAAGCAGTATAAACATTTTCAAGCTCATCGATGATCTTAAACAAATAAATCAAATCATTGCAGATGGAAAAAATGAAAATTTAATTAATGAAATAAAAACTTTAGAGCAATACGTCGATCTAATCAAAAGAATCAATGTAATAAACGAAGATATAAAAAATAACGTTAATGTAACACTTGCTAAGTTTGAGATTAAAAAGGAGAGTACGGAAGGTTTAAAAGGCATAGTAAATGAAATTGAGAATTTAAAAAAAATAAATCCACCTGTATATGCTAATTTACTAAACTCATTGGATGATGTAGTTAGTCGTTTGAACAAGAGAATTAATACTTATACGACTGTTGAGAAGAATCTAAAAGCTATTAAGCTTGCTTTTTTTGACAACAACAAAAATACAGACGTTGGTAACATCAAAAACACAAATGATTTATTTTCCAGAACGGACATCATTAGCAAAACGGTTATTGCATCAGATCCTCTTGAAAATCTAAATTTAACGTGTTTTTCGCAAGAGGAAATTAATGATATCAACGAAAAAATTAAGCAAGAAACAAATAATGCATTTAATGAAAAATTCATGGTTTTGTTTAAAGATGCTTGCGGAGAAGAAGGCGAGAAATTGACAAATAGTGAAACGTATTCTTTCGTGGAAGAAAAATATGAAAATTATTTAAAGAATATAAATGATCAAGATGGTATAAAAAAAATAAAAAATGCTCTTTACCTAGATATAAAGCAATTTGAGGATGCATTAAAAAATCATGAAACAATAATAAAAAACAATAAAATTACAAAAGAACAAAAAGATCAATATATTTCAGGGGTTATGGGCCGTGTTATATCGTTGGTAATAAACAAAATAGAGAAAAAATATAATGATGAATTCAGTAACGAAAATCAAACAGATGATTTAAAAAAACTAGACATAAATTCTTTGGCTGATCGCGCAAAACAACTTCGAGAAAAACTCACTATCGTCAATAGTGAGTTTTTGAATGGTAAGGATGATTTGCTAAATGAAAAAATTAATTTTTTAAAGTTATCGGAAGAAGTAAATGAAATAAATAAAAAAATAAATACAACAGTAGTTGATCAAAATAACCCTATTACTAGTGATGATAAAATCAAGTGCTGTAAAAGATTGTTAGAGATAATAGAAGAGCTGAAAAAATTAGGTGATACATATAAAGAATTTACGCCGAAAGATTCGGTATATGTAAAACATTTCACTACATTAAAAAATTTTGCTGAAGATTTAAATAAAAACGAAAAAATTAAAGTGTATGCGCATGTTACAAAATATCTTGAGCGCATAAAAGAATTTAATGGAAAATTAAATAATCTTGAAAAAAATAAGAACGAACCAGACACAGCCAGCATAATAAAATACATTGACGATCTGATATCAAGTGGTGCTGAACAGATATACTTGGAGGCTAAAAATTCTTTTAACGAACAAGATTTAAAAGTACTAAAAAATTATATCGAAGAAGAAAAAAATAAGATTCTTGGTAACGTGTACGATAAGTTATTCGAAAAAAATATGCAATTTTACGATGGTGATATATTTAATAAGAAAGTGGAATCAGCAAAAAATGCCAAGAAAGAGTTAGAGAGGGTAAAACAGGATAGTAAGAACAAACTCGGATCTAATATTGATAATTTAAAAGAAATATCTGAAAAATTTAAAACGGAGCAAGAGAGCTTAAATAAATTGCATTTAGAATTGAGGCAGTACGAAGTAAAAGATGTAAAAACAGATAAAAATAATATTGTATCGGGATCAGCATTTAAAAATGCGTTCAACTATGGAGTGGGTTTTCTAAAAAATCCAAAAAAGAAATTTAACGAACTAAAAAATGAGATAGAGAAAAATAATAAAATAAAAGAAATAAAAGAGAAAATAAAGCAGTCAGATGAAAATTTAAAGAAGCTAAAGCTGCATTATGATAATGATAAGAATAATTTATTTACACTTGACAAAAACATTGACGAACAAATAAAAAATTTAGTTAATTCGCCAGAGTTGGTTGATGAGAATAAAAAGTTACTTAATTACGAAGGTCAGATTGAATTGATAAATAAATGTAGGGAAAATTTAAAGGAATTAAAGGCGAAAAATGTGTCAGATGTCGGTAATCTCAGAATAGACAAAAAATTAACAGAGTGCGATCAAAAACATGAGGAAATATTACTGTTGAATGTGACACCAGATAAGCTACGACAAGTTAAATCGATAAAGAATCCTAGTGAAAGGTTGATTGCATTAGATAAAATGTTGCGGGAAATAAATGGTTATCTCGATGGGACAACGTCTAAGAATGAAGTTGCTAAAGTGAAGTTTGTTCAGAGGAAAAAAGAAGTTGTGCATGAAATAGAAAAAACTAAAACGGAAAGGATGCTTGAACTGAACGAGCAGTCAAAAAAGCGAAATATAGAACAGGCTTCTGACAGTATGGTATTAGCATGGAATGAAATTGAAAAAGTTAATCAGCTTGTATCTGGTAAAACTAAAGGATTCAACCTGAGTGATCAGAAAGATATCGAAAATATTGAAGATGTTGAACTGCGTATTTATGGGAGAGCCCAAAAATATCAATTGGCTATTGAGGATAATAAAGAAGCTCAAACGGTTAATATTGTTTTTATGCAGGTGGAGTTGCAACGAGTTCTTAAAAAAGAACTTGCATGGTATAAGTTAGTTCTTGATTTTACTTTTGATGCTGCTTTGAATATCACCCTCTCTCCTATTTTCTTGGTTGCGCCACGTATCTATGATCTGTACATGAAGGCCTACAATAAATACTATGGTATTGAAGTGAAAGAAGCACCTAAGCCGAAAAATTCTGACGAAGTTAAAGAAGGTGAGAAAATACAAGATCATAAGGATAAACATGAAGATAAAGGAGATGGAAATGGTATTAAAAAGAAGACATCATTTTCTGAGTGGATGTTTAATGCCTACAATTACTTAGTCAAACATTTGCCGTTTTTTCAATATTACACAGAGAAGCAGCCGGAAAAAGTCATACTAAGAAATTTAAATACTATTCTAAAAGAAAAGATGGAAAAGGTAGAGAAACTAGATGAAGATCACAAGAAACTAATAGAACAACAAAAAAAGCTGCAAGAAAAAAATGAAAATAAACTTGATAAGAAGAACAGCGTGGATCAGCTTAACGAGAAGAAAGATGTAAACAAACAAGAAGATAAAAAAGAAGAGAATAAACTTGAAAAACCAAACGAATCTAACAAACAGAATTTTAACGACGTCAAAGTCAAAAAGAATGAAACTGAAGTGAAAACAGTAAGTCAACAGGAGAAAAAAGAGCCAAATGAACAAATAGGCAATAAAAATGAAATAAATAAAGAAAAGGAAAAAGAGAAAAAAGAAGATGACAAGAAAGATCAAGAAAAGAAGCAACAGGAACTAAAAAGAGAAGAGAAAAAAGAAGGCAAAGAAAATAAAATTGAAAGCGATAGCTCTAAACTGCTGAATCCCAGTGATCTCAACGATCCGAAACTGAAAATAGGTAACCCTAAAGAAAATATTGTTAATGGTAGCAAAGAAGACAGTAAGCAAGGCTATCAGCTCACTGATGCAAACACTAATGAACAGAATAAGATACCAGGCGAGAACCACCACGTCGGTTTATAAATTATAAGAACTAAAGCAAAACAAGGTAAATTTACTTATTTTATAGTAAATATTGCTACAAAAATGGTACGAGGTGGCGTTTACCATTCCCAATCAAGTCGCTTCTGCCCATTTGTTTTAGCGTCGCACGTAGTAATGGCCAGTTGATGGCGTCGTGATAGCGTAAGAATGCCTTGTGTAAGCGGCGCATTTTTTCCCCTTTAGGAACAAACACTTCACCACTTGGTGGTTGCGATTGCAGCACATCAACTAGTGGGTTAAGTGTAGTGTGATACATAGTTGCTGCCAAAGTCATCGGTGTTGGAATAAAATTTTGTACTTTGTCCAGGCGAAAATTATTGGCTTTTAACCAGAGCGCCAATTCCAACATATCCTCGTTAGTTGTTCCGGGATGGGCTGCGATGAAATATGGAATTAAATATTGTTCTTTAGCTGCAAGGTGTGAATATTGATCAAACAATTTTTTAAAACGTTGATAACTAGCAATACCGGGCTTCATCATTTTTGACAACGGGCCTGAGGCAATGTGTTCTGGTGCAATTTTCAAATAACCACCGACATGAAAACTGGCAAGCTCCTTGATGTATTCCTGATCTTTCACTGCCACGTCATAACGCACCCCAGAAGCAATCAAGATTTTTTTAATTCCTGGTAACTGCCGAGCTTTGCGATAAAGATCAATTAATGCGTGGTGGTTGGTTGCCAAATTTTTGCAAATTTCAGGGTAGATACAAGAGAGTCGACGGCAAACAGTCTGCGCCTTGCTGGTGCGACATTGCAACCGATACATATTCGCGGTAGGTCCGCCGAGGTCAGAAATAATCCCAGTAAATTCGGGGATATGGTCACGTATCGTTTCGATTTCATTCAAAATAGATTGTTCCGAACGGCTTTGAATGATTCTTCCTTCATGAGCGGTGATCGAACAAAAAGTACAACCACCAAAACATCCGCGCATGATACTTACTGAAAAGCGAATCATTTCATAAGCGGGAATTTTGGCATTGCCGTATGAAGGATGTGGTAAGCGGTTGTAGGGTAAATTATAGACGCCATCAAGTTCTGCTGTGGTCAGTGGTATTGGTGGCGGATTGAGCCATACCTCACGATCGCCATGAGCCTGCACTAGTGGGTGCGCATTAAGTGGGTTGGTCTCTAAATGAAAGAGACGACTTGCGTGGGCGTAGAGTTTTGGGTCGTTTTTTACTTGTTCGAAAGATGGCAAGCGAATAGACCCGTCGCAGTTTGGCTGTAAGCTTTGTTGCAGTTCGTTTTTTGCCCCTTTTTTTATAAAAGCAGTGCCGCGAATATCGGTAATGGTGGTGATATTTTCTTTGCGTGCTAAACGATGTACCAGTTCTACCAAGGCACGTTCAGCATTACCATAAAGCAGCATATCGGCTTTGGCGTCGCATAAAATTGAGCGACGTACGGTGTCTGACCAGTAATCATAATGAGCGAGGCGACGCAATGATGCTTCAATGCCGCCGATTATAATTGGGGCGTCTTTATACGCTTCGCGACAACGTTGAGAATAAACGATAACAGCGCGGTTAGGTCGTCGATGCGGCGTTCCATGTGGCGTGTAGGCATCATCAGAGCGAATTTTGCGATCAGCGGTGTAATGATTAACCATTGAATCCATATTGCCAGCGGTAACACCAAAGCATAAGTTTGGTTTTCCCAGCGTTTTGAATGCATCGGCGTTGTGCCAATCTGGTTGACTAATAATACCAACGCGAAAACCCTGTGCTTCGAGTAGACGACCAATTAAAGCCATGCCAAAACTGGGGTGATCAATGTAAGCGTCACCGGTTACTATAATTACATCACAGCTATCCCAACCCAGCTGATCCATTTCAGCTCGTGACATTGGCAATACTGGAGATGTGCCAAAACGTTTTGCCCAAAATTTACGATAAGAAAAAATAGGTATAGGTGCAGGTGGGTTGGCGCTACTGATTTTATCCGACGTGTTAGTATCGTTGGGAGTAGTGAGGGCATCACCGAAAGTAGTAAGAATATCAGATGACAGTGTTTTTGAATTTGACATGTTTTCAAGGTGCGAGCTTCATCATACGAATAAAAAGTTTGATCATGGATAAAACAGAATTGGGCTGTATCTTGGATCTTTGGATCTGGTATAGCCGTTAACACATAGCTTGATACTACGTTGCACGCTTGCCTCGCTGCTCACATACGTAAGTGTATGCGAGCTAGCTCAGGCTGCGCGGGCGCCTTGTCTGAAGCTATGTGTTAACGGCTATAAAAGATTGGCGGAGAGGGTGGGATTCGAACCCACGGAGAACAGTTAAGCTCTCAACTGATTTCGAGTCAGCCCCGTTACGGCCTCTTCGGTACCTCTCCGAGCCGAGGTTTGTATATAATTCGTTATAATCAAACGAATTTAGGTGGAACGATAGATACTTTGGTCATAGGAGCCGCTTTTGGCAATAATGGCAAAGGATAGTGATCTTCCATGTTGTCCTTGTTTAAGTGCTCAGGAACAGCTAATGGCGGTATGTACTTCACATTGCTTTGATAAATACTAGCCTGTTCTGGTTTATCCAGAAAGGAACAAGAGCTCAACGATGAAAGTACCAACAGTGCAAGAATAATGGCTGCGGTGGCGACAACAAAAGAAGCAAACTTTGAACTTAAATATTGCATATAATCTTCCCTCATCGTGATACGGTCGTTATTGCAGAGTACGGCGCATCGTTTTACGTTATTTCAGAACATGGCGGGGCATTATACTCAAGTGACTACATTCGGGATAGAGACAATTTTCTCACTTCTCTCAGAACCCATACGTAACCTGTACGTGTAATTGCTTTTAAGAAAAAATTAATTTAGACTCCGTCCCTGTAGTTTTTTTTTCAACAGCCTAATATTTTAAGAGGGATCCATATATGAATAAATTCTTAGCATCGGCTCTAGTTGCGCTTTGTGCGTCTTCTATGGCTTTGGCTGGTAAACCGGCGCCTGGTGGGGAATTGCCATCACAGCCACCGAGAGCTGAAGTGCCGCCACCAGTAGTAGCGCCGCCGCCAGCAGCAGCACATGGCCATGCCTATGATCGTGGTAACAAAGATCACCACAGATTGCCAGCGCAGGCCCATAGGAACAAACACTACCATGCTGGAGAAGTGCCACCTGCCCCAGTAACGCCACCATCACCAGTAACGCCGCCGTCACCAATAGTGCCGGCAGAGCCAGCTGCACCAATAGCGCCAGCTGCCCCATCGGCACCGGCGGAGCCAGCTGCACCGATAGCGCCAGTAACGTCGACGTCAGCAGCAGGTTCGATTGCTCCAACGGCTCCTGCAGCAGCAATATAGCCTAGTTTTTATTGTTTTCTTTTACACCCTCGCTGCGATGTGTCGTATGCGGGGGTGTTTTGTTTCTGGGGTGTAACTTTTTCCTCACCTGCGGCATGACCTCACAGGCGGTGGTGTCTCTTTGATTAGAAGCTGATTGTAGTTCCGAAGTAAAGTCGCCAGCTCTTACCATTTTCATCGGTTAGGACTAAGCTATCAACTGGACGAGTTAGTGGTTTAGCTATTTCAAGATTCATAGAAAAGTATTTATCAAAATGTACCCGCGCTCCACCACCACTGGAAGTCGCACTGCCGCCATACTGTGGTTGATCGTCCGGACTTGTTGCGTCCCAAACAGTACCAGCATCATAAAACACATAGTACTGCACTCGTCGTAATGCTCCTCTGAGTGGATAAGTATCAACCCTAAGTTCTAATTTTCCAGCTATTCCTAAGTCAGCGACTATTTCAGCAGGATCATAACCGCGACCAATGAATGGTCCACCAAAAGAGAACTCCTCAACTGATAGCAACCCACCTGGTGAGTATTGCCCACGCACTAAACCAAATAAGCTAAAACGACTGCGACCTAGTGGTTGTAAACGTGAGATACTCGCGGTGATTTTAGTATATTCACTGCTCCCATCAGCACGTGAAAGAGGAGTATCTGGGTTATCAGGGCTAGCTCCAAGAATTTCCAATCCCTTAGACAACTCAATATTAGCGGTGTTAATTCCACTTAGTTGATCGACCGAATCGTAATTTAGCCCAAATCTAAATGAACGAATGTGATCTTGAAATACCGCTCCTTCGTTGTAATTGCTTTGAGTATCCATCCAGTCAAATTTGCCGTAAAGATCAAGGTTGGCATCACGCTGATACAACAGTGGGTAGCCCAAAGTTATGCTCCAATTTTTACTGCGCCCAGCCAAATCTAAATTACTGTATATAGATCCGGGATGGGTTTCAGTGAAATTGCCGTTAAAAGCGACATACAAACCCTCACTACCTAGTGGTATCTGATAATTTAACTGCAAAAAACGCGTAGCATCACTATTGGGGGTATTTACAGCCTGTAACAGCAAACTATCGGCGTGATGAAAGACATCGTCAATTCTGAGATTGGTAACAACTTCTTGTGGTCCCAAATAAGGTGAGGCGCGATTATCATAAGTGGCGTAAAAGGATGCTTTTTTTTGTGTGACAGTTAATGTCAATTCAGCTGCATCAATTGTTGTAGCTGATGGTGATAGCGTGCTTTTAACCGTTACACCGGGTAAATCTTTTGCCAAAAGGATGTAACGCTCTAATCTTTTAAGCTTTACCGGACACATGTGCTGAATTTTTTGCGCATATTTCTCTAGTTGTGTTTTTGCCCCAGGAGCTTCTCCTTCGAGATAAACTTTAACAATGCGCCCCTCGATGATTTTGATCTGTACTACACCATCTTTTACTTTTTGGGCGGGAATGACGGCGCGCGCTAATATATAACCATCATTGCGATAACGAGCGGTGATCGCATTGGTAATTTCATTCAAATTGGTCAAGGAAACGTCTTTACCGATGTAAGGCTTGGTATATTTTTGCAAGTCTTGTGGTCGGTATAAGGTTCCTCCCTGAAATACTATGTGTCTAAGTTTAAATTTAACAGTTTGCTGTTGTTGTAGTTTTGAACTAAGCCATTTTTTGATAGCTGTTTTTAGCGGAATGGTTTTTTTTTCTCTGGGTGTTGTTATTTCTAGGAGCAGTGGTTCAGTATATCTGGTGTCTTTTGCTTCAGGAGGGAGAATCTGTTGTCTAATGCGGCCTGGATCTAAAGTTTCATTTGGAGGCAAATCGATGTCGCCTGATGCAAGTGCAATATTGTTAATGAAAACTATGCTGAAAAAGGAAATTATAGCTAATAAGAAAACTTTGATTGCTTTTTTCAATTGCATTAATGCCATGGTGTAAATGTGAAATTTTTCTTTCATGTTGTATTGTCTATAGCCGTTAACACATAGCTTCAGACAAGGCGCACGCGCAGCCTGAGCTAGCTCGCATACACTTACGTATGTGAGCAGCGAGGCAAGCGTGCAACGTAGTATCAAGCTATGTGTTAACGGC
>Ga0172367_10004105_pt1 | contig 18341 bp, 9 predicted proteins | sample Lak10m_FD_114542 | JGI IMG/M metagenome (GOLD analysis project Ga0172367, IMG submission 114542) | Freshwater microbial communities from Kabuno Bay, South-Kivu, Congo - kab_022012_10m | ecosystem: Environmental > Aquatic > Freshwater > Lake | place: Democratic Republic of the Congo: South-Kivu...
AGAAGGACAACATGAATATCAAGGCAGGCAAAGCGAGCCGCTCCCGCGCCATGCACGACTCCGCCGCGCGCGAAGCTGGGTTCCGCAAGGGCAGCTCCATTGACACCACTACAAAACTCGCAGCTTGATATGCAAACCTTCTTGCCCTACCCATCGTTCAGCGCATCAGCCGAAGTCCTCGACTGGCGCCGGCTCGGAAAACAGCGCGTAGAAGCGAAGCAAATCTATCTCGCTTTGTCAAATCCGACATACGGCTGGCAGAACCACCCAGCTGTGAAAATGTGGCGCGGTTACACCGGAGCACTTGCCCACTACGGCGAAGTAGTCTGCACCGAGTGGGTCAAGCGCGGTTACAAAGATACACTGCTTCCGTGGTTTCAGGAGCGGTCTGTGCCTGTTCGCTTCTTCCCAGCTTGGCACGGCTGCGACCGGTTTCATCGAGCACACCAGTCAAACCTCATTCGCAAAGACCCTGCATTCTACGGCCCGAAGTTTCCGGGTGTCCCTGCAGACCTCCCATACATCTGGCCTACAATATGAACATCCAAACAAAAGTCATGGTCAAGGTCCTAGGGCTTTCCTGCCTCATCACCTTGATCCTCTTCCGCATCCTCGCCTTAACCCAACCCAACTAAAGCATGAACCTCATAGAAAAGCCGATGCTCGCCGGCAAATGCGAGAACCTCTCAGACTTGCAGTACCCGGTGCTTGCCACCCCCGAAGTTAGACGGCATCCGCTGCCTCATCACAGACTTCTCGGTCGCGGTGTCCCGCAACTTCAAGCCGATCCCAAACCGCTTCATCCGGACTCACCTCCAGAAAATCAAGGCACACACTGGCTTGGATGGGGAGCTCATGATCCGCGGGAGCAACAACTTCCAGGAAGTGTCTTCGGGCGTCATGAGCGAGGACGGCTTCCCGGACTTCGAATACCGGGTCTTTGACTTCGTCGCCCGCGACCTCGCCACTCCCTACGTGAACCGGATGAACGACCTCGCAGCAGTGTGCCGCGCCTTAGGCGACCACCGGATCGTCCCTGTGATGCCCAAGACGATTGAGACTGAAGCTGAGCTGGCAGTCTACGAAGCTCAGTGTCTCGAGCAAGGCTACGAAGGCGTGATGGTTCGTACTCCAGGTTCACCCTACAAATGCGGACGCTCTACGGCGCGAGAAGGCTACCTGCTCAAGATCAAGCGCTTCTCAGACTCGGAGGCGATGATCGTTGACTTCGCCGAGAAAATGCACAACGCTAACGAAGCAACCGTGGATGCTTTGGGCCGGACCAAGCGCTCCAGTCACCAAGAAAACAAAGTGCCTATGGGAACTCTCGGGTCGCTAGTCGTGCAGGACTGCTACAGCAAGGTAGAGTTCCGCCTGGGCACGGGGTTTGACGACGCCCTGCGCGCTAAGCTGTGGGCAGCCCGGCACACACTTCCCGGCCGCGTAGTGAAGTATCGTTTTCAGCCCACCGGCGTCAAGGAAGCTCCGCGGTTCCCGACATTTCTAGGCTTCCGTCACGAGGATGACCTCTAAGAAAGTAAAGACAACCAGTCCAGAAGTCCTCGGCCGGTGCAAGTGCGGGTTGCCTGCCAACGTGCGGGTGCAGACGATTCTAGGCCGGTTTGAGACCACTCTGGGCTGGCGGGAGCGCAAGACTGTAGGATACTTAATCTGCCTGAAGTGTGCGGCCGGCTAGTTTTGCGGAGACACTTTCCGCATAGCGTCTCGTAGCATCTGCTTCCACTCTTCTGCCGTGGAGTCTTGTTGATAGACTCCGCGGAGGTGAAGCCACTTCTCGGCTTTCGCTAAGTCCTTCTTCCAAGCTTCCCGGTCGAAGGTCCCGTCCGGTTTTTCGTACTGTGGGTTGTATCCCGGCATGAACTTGCCAACAGCTGGCCTCGGTCGATCGCGGCGATAAAACTTTCCTGCGTAAATGTCCCAGGAGCCATCCTCGTTTTTGATCCTGCGGTAGACCATGAATTTTTCTCCGGGCGGAAGAATTACTTCGCTGATGCCGCCCCCTTCAAAAGCCTCGATCGGCACTCCTCGCAGAGCTTCTTGGTGATCGCCTTCAAGAATAACTCTCACCGGAATGTTGCCGTCTTCGCGATTCGTGTATTCATCCGCGTAGTCAGCAGCTGTCTCAGGACTCACTCCCGCTGATTGAAATCGGCGAGTTTCGATGATTTTGTTTACCGGGAATGTTGATTTGACAGCTGCATCATCTTGAAGCGACAGCCCACGATAAAGTCTTTTGTAAGGAAGGTCCTTTTGCGACTTCGCTTTAATAGCTTTCGCGATCCGTTCGATGTCGGAAATTTCTTTTTCTGCGTAAGGCTGGCCAAAGCCGGAGACGTCTCCAGCTTTTGGAAGCTCTCCAGTTTCAAGATAGTCTTGAATCGCGAATTGGTCAACGGCCCAGACTTGCGCATCGTCTTCAGAAAGAGCTGAGCTTATTTTCGATGCACCTGCCTTAGGCATGAGCTGGATCCCCGAAAGGCGGTCAGAATTGCCGGCTCCAGAGGTCCTAAAACTGGCCTGGAGGCCGCTTAGCGGTCCCGGCTGGCTAGAATCCTTTCCAGGGGCTGAGACGTCTTCTAGCCCAGTTTCCTGGCTGCTCCCAGCGGGCATGAACTTCATCCTCGCGTCGGAAGTCGGAGTTTTATTTGTGGAAAGTTTAAACTGTCCGGGGTAAAAGATGGCAGCATCCCCGCTGTAGGAGTCGTAGATGCCGTCGTAGCCTGCAGTTTTAAGCTGTCTGTCGAGTTCGCGCGAAACAGCTTGCCACCTTTTCGGCCCGACCCGCCTCGCTTTCCCGAGCGCTTGCCACATAGCAGCTGTGTATGACCGCCCGTCGAAAGGGTTCTGCATGCTGAGGTAGCCTTGGTAAAGAAGACTTTTTTTCTCGCCTTGCGCAATTAGCGAGCTTTTGCGTCCGCTCGAGAAATAGATTTTGTCCGGGCCAAAGCCTAAGTTTAATTCTGACCCGTGCTCATCATGTCCGAAAGCTGGGTCTAAGACATCTAGCCTGGGCACTCTTCCTGGAGAAGACGCGAGACTCCCTCGATGCTGAAATACTATCGGAGCACCAGACTCGTCGACAAGTTTGCTTTTCCCGAACCATTGCTTCCACTCAGGAGTGTCGTGAGGCGCTTTCGCTAACAGGATCCCGTCTTTTTCGTGAATCAGGGAAAAACCCTCTTCTTCTGCAGATTTTCTCGCTAGTTCATTGCCAGAACGCAGGGGTCCTTTTGGCAAATACTGCGAGTCTTGCGTGTTTGAAGGCATGAACCGCCGGGTGTTATCGAAGGAGAAAGACTCGAGAGTCTTGATGGCCCCAGGCTTCTTCCCAGCCGCTGAGCTGCGGTCTTGTTGGAACTCGCGCTTGTCTATTTGCTTCTGGGCGATGGCGTGATCAAAAGCTTGTTTCCGATCTAGGAACTTCCCGCTCTTCGTGATGAACCCGCTCACGGCTTTGTCGATGTCAGCGTCGTCCATCTGGTCCTCAAAGGCGAGGAAGATTTCTGAGTGCATCGCCTGGGTCTGCGGACCATCCGGCTCGAAGCCTTCGCCGTTGAGTGCCTTGTTCGCCTCAGCTCCTGTGCGGACAGTTCCGTCGCCGAACTTCACCGCAGTGTCCATGACTGGATCTTTTTCTTGGCTGCTCGGCATGAAGTGAACCGGCACAGCTTTGCCTTTCTCTTCGCCGTTAGCTTGGCGCAAATCTACTAACGTTTCGCCGTTCTTGGTTTCGCTGACGCTTGTCACTACAAACTTGCCGGTCAGCAAGTGCTCACGCTGATTTCCCCACGAAGCTTGCGTGTATTCGTCAAGCTGTTCGTAAGGGACTTTCAAGCCGTGGGTCGCCCGGTTCACGCGGTAAATGACCGGCTTGTCGTTTTGGCCGATCAACTCACCTTCTAAAGAAATAGCATCTACCAAGCGGTCCCGGCTGGCGGAGTTGGTCGTTAGGTCGAGCTCGGTGAACGAAGCTACCTTGTGTTTGTCTGAAATATCAACTACGGCGCCGGGTTTCACTCCGTCGTCAAGTTTTTCTTGGAACGATATGCGGTACAGCGTTGTAGGCTTGGCCAGCGGCTCAGAAGCCAACTTTCGCAAGCGCGCTGTCTGCTCCGGCCAGTGAAAGTCGCCGGCGCCTTGCACAAAGCTGTCTATCAAGTCGCGGTCTTCCTGGGCAAAGTCGTTCGACGGCATGAACATTGCTACTGGACTGTTTCTGTCGATCCCTCGAGAAGCCCGGATGCCCATCTCCAAGCTCTTCGATACCATATTAGCTAGTTTCTCTTTCGGGTGATGTGAGTAGCTTGCTGAGGTACGTTGTGGACCAGAGTCGTACCCTCTATGGGAGGTGATCCCAGCCGCAGTGTCCATGGCGTGCGCCGCTTCATGGAATACGTCTCGCCCGACTAAGTTTCGGCCAGTGTTAGCCACATAGATCGTGATGATTTTCTGGGACGGGCTCCAACTAGCCCGAGTACGGCTGTTGTCTGCGTCAAAAGCGAGTTGGACTGGGACGTTGCGCACAGAGTGAAAAAACCCTTTAGCCGTAGTATCAGAAAGAATGTCTCCGAGGGTGCCAATCAGTCTTGGGGTTTTGAAAGCTTCTGCAACTTCTGGGCTTTCGAGGTCGTCGTCATTAGAAAACACTGCGTCGTGAATTTCGTTTACATAGTCTTGATACTCTTTTCTGAAAGTGTCGGTGAAGATCCCGGTCAAATTCGGATCATTTTGGAGCTTAAAGTTGAGATGCAAGAAATCTTTGGCCTCTTGCTCTGTTGAGAATGAAAAGTCTTTTGCACCGGGCGCCTCGCTTGGAGATTCCACGTTATACACCCGGCCCATAGGATCGATGTTTTCAACGTCGTCAGTGACAGTTACTTTAAATTCTTTCCCGTCTTTGTTAATCGCCCACATGCGGCCGACTCGGTCTTGCTTCGCGTTCTCGTCGCCCAGTCTCAAGTCTTCAGGCTTCTCCGGGAGTGCATCCCAGTCTTGGGCAAAGTCCACGTACGAAGTCGGCATGAACCTCTGCTGGATGGACGGCCTGCGGAACGCCATGCTACCGCCCACTTTTTCGAACGGGGTCTCATGTATCTGCAACCAGTTTGTTTGGTCAGGAATGATAGCCTCATCCCCTACAAACCCATGACTAGGCTGTCCAGGCTTTGCCGGCTCGGAGCGCAAGTTTGGATCTTGCTCCATCCGGACTTGTGTGATATCTGTCGCATCGCCAGGCACCAACAGTTGAGAGCCAGTCATCCCAGTCATGAACTCTGAGTGATCAAAGACGTTCAGCAAGATCAGCCCGTCGTGCCCGCCGGCGCGCATCTTCTTAAGCAGTTTCGGGATGACCACTCGGTGGACGCCGCCTTCAGTATCTACTACGAGCGGGTTGGCGAAGCGTGCCAGCCCGCGGATGACAGTGGGAGATTGCTCGAGTCCGCGCTTGCGGAACGCGGCGTTGTTGGCGTAATGAGGGGCTGCGTAGTCTACGGCCCACAGGTTGCTAGTCGTAGCGAAAAGGTATTTTCCGCGGTACTCTTTCGTGCGGACGACGTCTTTCGCTTTCGGGTCTAAGATGATGTCTCCCGCAGGCGTGCCGTGCTTGAGCTCTATCGTGACAGGAACGCCAGTTTTTAGCCCGCTAAGGTCGACAGGCCCGCCGGGCTCAGCAGCGGAGATGATGTCCCCGTAAGCCCAGCTCTTGGCTCCGGAATAACTGTAGTCGCCAGCGGCCTCATCCCGGCGAACGTTATCCCGAATTTCGCGGCGGCTGCGGGATTCTTCTGGAGAAGGCGGCCCCAAGTCTCTTGGACTCTCCGGTGGTCGTCCGCTGACTTCTTCGCCCTTATTTTCTCCAGACGGTCCGGGTTCGGGGTGAAGGAAAAGGTTTTCATAGGTCGTGGCTTCTGTATTGATTAAACTATTCTTGGAGAATTTTGTAAATTCCTTTTTGTTGACAATTTTGACCGGTTTGCCCGGCTCTTTGGTCAGCATGACGGCCATGGTAGAAACTGGATCCAAACCAGGCCGGTCGTAGTGCTTCACATCTGTGTAGAGGAATGCAAAGAAGTCAGCCACTGGCGGGATCGTCTCCATGATGGCCGGTGCCAGTTTGTGACTAGTAAGTAGTACCTGCATGGGCACGCCACGCCCTTCAGAAACTGCGCGCCGCTGAGCCCGGGCGATCGCTTCTTCTACCGGAGCTTGGACAGCGAAAGCTTTCACCGTGTAGCCGGCGTCCTTGAGCATCTGAACTTGCTTGCGAGCGCTACCTCCCGTGAAGGACGCATCCCACAGGATATTCCGCTTTTCGGCCACGGCGCGGCGCATGAGCTCCTTGCTCAGTTCGCTCGATTCTTCGTGGACAGCGGTAGCGCCGCGGTCTTCCTTCATGGCCATGAACTCACGCATTTCAGGAAGTAGTTCTTTGATCGCGTCTGGGTTAACGTAAGTCACTTCGTTTTCTGCGGGGACGAGCCCAGCTTCCCGCAGCCCGTCAATAAGAGTCGTCTTGCCCGCGGCCATGGGCCCGCCCACAAGGTAAGCCGTCGGGTGCTCCGACACGGTGCCGTTCTTCAAAAAGGTTTCGAAAATTTCATCATGCAGCGCGACCCGTTCCGGGATCCATTCAGTCTTGCCGTCCACGACCTTCCCATAACGGTACCGCGTGTCTTGCAGCAAGTTGTTCGGGTCGTCTCCGAGCGGCATCCGCATCTTCGGCAGTTCGCCTGCGTAGTGCTTTTTGTCCACGGGGCGCTCAGGGTTGCCGCTGCGTCTTGCTGCTGGCATGAACCTTGCTCGCGATCCGAAACCTTCTAAGCCAAGCGGCTTCCCGAGCTCAGCAGCGGTGTCTGCAAGTTCCCGCGCCTGGCGATTGGTGACGCCGAGATGTTCGGCGAACAGCGTGTCGTAGTCGTTCACCACTCGAACGAATCCCGCCCGCATCGCGTCATACTCACTGACCGGACGCCCGTCAAATTCTCGCGGCAAAAAGTCTGCGTGGTTGTATACGTTCACCCACTCGCCATCTGGCGACAGCCAAGCTTTGCGCCCGCTAAAGCTTGGTTCGGCCTCTTCTTTGACTTGAGACTCAAGCGCCTCTCGCAGTCCGAGTTTCCCCGGCATGAACGCAGCTTTCCCTGGCACCTGCGGGATCTTCTGCCAATTCGACTCCAGCAGGTCTCCGGCTGCCTCCCTCCGGGAAGAGAACTCGCTGTCACCTACCGGATGTGGTTGGCCGTCTTCTACCTGCCACTCTGTCCGCTGCCATTTCCCGGTGTCCTTTGCAGACGGAGTGACCGTGAAAAAGTTATCGTCTTCGGCCAGCACGTCGGCCTGCTGGGAGGATAGCTTCTCCTGCGGCTGGCTCTCGAATCCTTGGGCAAGGCGAGAATAGAAACCATCCCCAGAGCCGGGCATGAAGTTGTGCTTCACTAAGTCATACCGGATCGGCAGTTTTTGAGCAGAAGATTCTTCAATGTCTGTGATGCGGTCCATGCGCGCGCTCATGATGATGCGGTCGGGAGAATCTTGCCCGCGCTTGGCTTTGATTTTTGTCCGAACGGGATTCGCCGACTCCGTGTCTTTGTCGAACATGTTCAAGAAGTCGTTGATGACGTTCTTCTTCGCCAGCGCTTGGTCCATGTCGCGGGCGAGCATCGTGTCCGGGCTGTGGGGATCGCCTTCTCCGTGAAGTCCGGCCGCATGGTTTTGCAGGTATCTCGACAAATCGTCTACGAAAGCGACCTGGTCTCCCGCCCAAGGAGCTAACTTGTCAGGCATGTGCGCTGAGTAGTAGTTCAGCTTGTCAAACATGCGCGAGACAGAGGCCGTCGTCGTCAAAAAGTTTCCGTCTTTCGAAAACTGGAATCCGATGGGGACTACGTCGCGGAACTTCGGAGAAAGCGCCCGAGCTTTTCCGCCGCGGTACACGGGCTGGTAGTTGATGAGGAACCTTGTCCCATCGCCGCGGCCTAAGGCCTGGTTGAACGCGAAGATCTTCCGCTTCAGCGTGTTTGCCACCAAAAGTTCTGGCAAAGCTTTGATTGCAGCAAGCTGGCCCGGAGTCATAACTCCGCGGTAGCTGCCGCCCCCGACGTCTTTCATCGCGTTCGGGAAAACTTTGACGTCTGGCGCATTGTCCAAAGCCTCTCGAATAGCTTGCCCTCTTGCAGCAGCCCGAGACTTGCTTTCTTTGTCAGACAGCCTGCGGGCAGTGCCGTCCGGGTTGCGGATAACCCGGGTGCCGATCGTAACTTTCACTTCTCCGGGAAGAGCAGCTACGGCTCGCTGCACGTCGACTGGCAGAACGGCCTCGTTCCCAAGATCGTCTTCAAACCGGCCGTTTCGGAAGACAAACTCCCCGCCGGCATTGAAAGCTGGGTCTGTGACAGTGATCTCGCCGACTTTCTTCCCGGTCATATCGAAGATGTCAGCTGCAACATCGGTCTCGAGCACATCGACGTCTTTGAACTTTTCTTGCAGCTTGCGACTTTTCAGAATCTTGATGATCGGGATCTGAACGTCGTTTTTCGGGTCGACGTGGAACAGCATCTGGCCTTGATAGTTTCGCAGCGCTCGCTGATAGTTGCGAGTCATGGCCAGAGACTGAGCATCGATTTCGCCGATGATAGGGCTGCGGCCCGGTGCTAGCCCAGGCACTTTCCCACTTTGTACCACGGAGTCGCGCAGCGCGCCGAGCCGTCCGTTGATATTCGTGGTCGCCAGCCAGTCTAGCACAGACTGCACCGGCGAATCGAGCCGACGCAGACGTTGGCCCGGCATGGTAGACAATCCCATAGACTCTGCGAATCGCTCAGACCGAGCTTCTCGCCTGCGTTTTTCTGGGGTTGAAAAGCTGCCGCGCTCGAGTTCGGCGCGAGTGACTGGATCGAACCGACTCAGGTATTCTTCGGCGTCTTGGTCGGCCATCTCGTCGGTGTAGAGCCCGTCATTGAGCGACGTCTTTTCTCCGGTGACTGGGTCCGTGAGGTACTGCGCAAACATGTCTGGCGCGACACGGTTGCGAAGATCAATGCCTTGGCCGTATTTTTCAAGAGCGTGAGTCAGCTCGTGAGCGAGAGCGTGCTCAAAGTTCCCGGGCTGCGTGATGAGATTTTCCGGATGGCTGGTATTGACCACTACGACGTTCCCCTTGATCGGGCTTTCTCCTGGCGCGTAGTCTTTTTCTGAGATGGCAAGTCCGCGGACGCCTTTTGATCTCTCAACGTCTCGGGTTACGCCGTCTAGCACGGCTTGAGCTGCGACTTTATCGGCCGGGCTCGAGTTGGGATCAGCCAACACCGCTTGGGAAGCGGCTATGTCTTTGGCGTGCATCGAATCGTAAAAGGCTTGCATCTGGTCCGCAGTAAGAATCTTGATCTGCGTGTCGCCGAGTCCTTTTGAGCGAAGGATCGCTTTAACTTGCTGCACTTGGTCGGTGAACCCTAACTTCGCTAGACGTTTCGCTTCTTGGATAGACGGGTCGTCTTCCTTGACTGTGGCCCAAAAAGCGGCGGCAGCGGCGTGCAAGTCTCGCTCCTTTTGAAGCTTTTCTCGAGCAGCTTTATTTTCCGGCGTATCCGGCATCGCGTCCAGTTCCGCTTGACTTGCCACCGCTTTCGTCCGGAAGGCTTCTGCCTGAGTTTTTGGACTGACAGCTACCTCAATAGAAGCTTCCGTCTCAGTGCCCGATTCCTCCATCTGGCGTTTAATGTCAGCATCTTCTGCGACGCGACGATGTATTTCGATCGCCGGAAGCATTGTGTGCGGGAAAGAAGCGGCCGTGACGCCCAGCCCGATCCCAGAGCCGTAGATCTCTCCTGCGGACTGGCCGCCTTCAACGTTCCCTACGCCTAGAGCAAGTTGCACCATGCCGCCTTCAATACCACGGCCTGTGTAATACCCGGTCGCAGAAGAAGCTGCGTCAAGCAAACGGCCACGTGTGAAAGTGCCTTCTCCGCCAAAAAGTCGTTGCGTGAGAGGCGAAGACTCTACGCTGCGGCCGGCTTTTTCGAACAATCCTTTTCGTCCGGCCGGGCCGAATTTATCTATGGTGCGGCCTAGGTCGGTGAAGACTCGCCCCGTCGTCTGCATGGTTTTTCCGGGCACCCATAAGACTGGCTTGAGTGGGTCGGCGATGTGTCGAAACAAAGCGTTCTCATCGCCGGAAATTAACTGGCTCAGCTGGCGGGCTTTCTTGTCTATGGCGCTGTTGATAGCGAGCATCCCGCTGCCAACGCGCTCGATAGAAGGTGCTACCCCGATCATGCGCTTGCCCATCTTTGTGCCAAGCACAGCTTTCTGCGTTAGATCGGCCGCCTTCGCCGTAACATGGCTGAGCGGCTTGTGCGCCATGGATAAAAGATGTTCTTCACCGATGCCCGGAGCTAGAAAGTCAAAAAACTGCACGAGGTTGTTGTCGACTTTCTGCAACGCGTTTTCGCGAAGAGGCGCAGCTAAGTCGCCCGCGTCTATCTTCACCCCGCCGGTCAAGGCCTCAGGGAGAGAAGCTTCCGGGAAAGTTTCTGCCAAGCGGGCTAGCCCTTCTGAAGCTCTGTCCGGATGCGCTTGGTTGTCTTGCTGCCTGGCCTGATCAAAAGCTTGCCGAGCCATAAAGTTCCGGAAAGACTCGTCTTCAGTCTGCCCGGCGACTTTTTCTTTCACCCAGTCAGTGACGCCGCTTCCGCCCATGGACGCTTTTGCCGGGATGGACGCGATGTCTTCGCCAGCGTTCACCGCTCCGATGGGGACGTGACGAAGAACGTTCCACGCTTCGTCCATCTGGATCTTCTTTTGCTTTTGGAGTTCCTCTAAGTAAACGGGATCCTGAATCAGGCCTTCTGGAATTAAAGCGGCGGAAGCACCCTCTACGAGTTCTTTAGCGGCCGTAGCAGCGCCTTTGACCACAGGAACGCCAGCTTCCCAAGCCGCTTTAGGTAGGGCTTTGAAAAATTCTGCCGTATGCTGCCCCGCCGACTTCTTGCGGTCTTCTTTCCACAAAGCGTGTTCTTGCGGGATGGAAAGAAGTTCCCCGGCGTCTTTCCGTTTCCGCAGCGAAACCGGGTCCATGTCGATTTCTGCAGCAGACTGGAAGTCGACTGTCGGCGGTGTCCAAGCCGGCGGCGGAGCTGTTTGAAGAAGCTCGTCCTCGGGCGGTTGCCAAGCTTTCGCTTGAGACTCAGCTTGCGCAGGAGCAAAGTCTTCCTCTGGAGGGGCCCAACTCTTTGGCTCTTCTGGCGGCGGAGCCGGTGTCGGAGAAGGTGTCGGCTTGGGCTTCGAAAAAGCCGCGATCGCATTGGTCAACGAAGCCAGTGGGAGCGGCGTCATTTTTTGATTCCTTGGCGGCCGTTCCAGATGTACGGGGTTCCGGGCTTCAGCGCGTCATAGTCTTCTTTAGAGAACACTTCCGCGGTAAGCGCTGGCACTGCAGAGTCCCTCAATTCAACGACTACTTGCTTGGGATCTAAGCCTTGTTTCTCCGCAAGTTCGGAGTACACGGATTCCTGTTGCGCATGAGCTTTTTCCTGATTGCGATACAGCGTCTCAGCTTGTTTCAGAAAGTCTTGTCTTTGAGAAGGCCCGAGGATTTGGCCATTAACCACGCGGTTGATTTGGGCGACTAAGCGCTCCGGAACACCGGCAGCTTTCGCGGCATTCGCGTACTCCGATTCACGCACAGTTGAAGTCGGGTCAAGAAGTTTCATGAACGAAAAGACCATGCCCATGTCCCCAGCCGGGGAAACGTCTTGGCTCATGCGATGCATGTTTTTGAACGCGTCGCGCACGATGATAAAATTCTTCGAAGAATCAAGAAATTCTTTGCGGTACTGGCGCAACGTTTTCGGATCTCCGCCGGAATCGTCTTCTAATGGTTCCTTGCCAAGTTTTGTGCGGGTCACCAGCTTCATTTGCTTGGTCTTCGGATCAGGGCGCCACACTTCAGCATAGCCGTTCCACTTGCGTTCTACTCCTAACGTAGTACGATGCCATACGCCTTCACGCCAAGACTTCGGCCCCACTTCGGCTTCTTCGCCTTTGTCTTGCGGAAGCTTGCCACTTGTGAGTGAACTGCCTCGCAAAAGTTCGATGACTCCCGGCTTCACAAGTTGTTCCGGGGTGACATCCCGCAAAAGAGGGTTCCGGCGCCGGTCTTCTGTCTCGAGACTTGACGGCTCTTCTGGGAGTTCAATCAGACTGCGAGTGCGCGTGGCTGCCGCAGCAGATGTCTTTGCGGGGATCAGAGAAAGTCCTGTCTTCGGCTGGTCTGGGTTGAAGTCGCTCGGCAAGTCGTCGAGAACGTCAATCACGCCTTCTGCGTCTGGCTGACCAAGTTCTAGTTTTCGCATCCGGAGACGGATCTCGTCTTTCCGCAAATCCGCTAACGCGCCTTTTTGGGCCAGTTCCAATGCGTCTTTTTCGTCTTCTACTTTCTGACGTTTGTCAGCACGAACAGCTTTGCCAGCGTTTCCGATAGCTAGCATGACGTCTTGTAGACCTTGCTGCACGCTACTCTGCCTCGCAACATTACCGGCCGCTACCAAAGCTAGGCCGTTATCGCCAGGAAGCAGCGAAGCTCCGTCTATAAAACGGATCGGCGCATTGGTCGTGTCAGCCAGCGACATGCGGGCCGCGGACGGCTGAGCTGGGCTGAAAGAAAATCCTCCGGTTTGCATCAGGTTCCTCCGAGTCGGGATGGGTTGCTGTAAAAAGCGTTGCCCGAACGGGAGGCCGTTTCGATGGCGGCTTTGAACGGCTGCTTTCCGCTGGTGTTGGTGACCGACTGCAGCTTTGCCGCCGCGGCCTGCGGATTCGCGCTGGAAAGCATCCCGGAAGAACCTGACGCCTGCTGTGCGGCAACGCCGGCGACAATGTCGGCTTTCCGCTTGGCTTCGGCTTCGTCGTAAGCTTTTTTCCTTGCGGCTTCCTGCGCAATGCGGGCATCTTCAATCGCTTTGCGCCTCGCTGCTTCGGCACGGGCGTTCTCAGCTTGCCAAGCAGCAAACTGTTCTGCTTGAGCTTGAGCTGCTGCAGCCGCAGCCGCAGCCGCAGCGCTGCCATCATCGCCGCCGCGGTGCTGCTGCGCAAACGCAGACGTGAATCCGCTGCTCATGCGCAGCTTGCCTTTATCTGTCAGCCATGGAAACATGTCTTGCATAGGTCAGCTTCCTCCGAACTTGGTTGCGGTCGGTGAGAAAAACGCGTTGCCGACCTTGCTGGCTTCGTCTAAAGCCGCCGCATAAGGCGACAAGCCGGGGGCGGTTTTTTGCGCTGCCAGCGCTGCGAGATTTTTGTTTGCCGTGCTTGCAGCAAGAGCTCCGGTCGCCTGCTGCCCGGCATTCTGCGCAGCCTGGTCGGCTTTCTTTTTCGCCTCGGCCGCGTTGGCCTTGTCGATCTCCGCCTGACGCAGGGCATCTTGACGGGCAGTCTCTGCGGCTTGGGCCTCCCGTTGCTGCTGGGCCATGCGCTCCTGCGCGGCGATCGCCTCTGCCTGCATCTGCTGCTGGGCTTGCAAGGCCTGCTGCCACATCTGAAACTCAGATACGCGTCGTGAATTGTCCGCTTTGGCCAGTTTGACCGGCTTTGCTTGTGCTTGTGATCCTCCGCCCATAGTGCTTGTTCGTTTGAGTTATGCTAGCGCCCCGGCCGCGCCGCCGACTACGCCGCCGATCAGTGTTCCCCAGCCGGGTGAAATTGTTGTGCCGGCCATCGCGCCGGTCGCGGCTCCGGAAAGTGCATTGCCCCAGAAAGACTTTCCAGAAGCCCTGGCGCTGTTGGTTACCGTCGCAAGATTGTTTTTGTAATTTCCCCACAGCTGCTCGTTCTGCTGCAGCGCCGACATCAGGTTTTGATTGCCCTGCTGCCCGGAGGAGAGCACCGCCTGCCGCCAGTAGTCTCGGGCATCCGCGTTGGCGTTGTTCGCTGTCTGAACGGACGCGGCCAGATTGCCGGGATCAATCCCCGCCACCGGCGCCGGATTGGACGAGAGCCAGCCTGCCGCTTTGGCTTGCTGTTTGGTTTGCTCGTCGTAGTAGTCGCGCCGAGTGGAGTCCACCAAAGCGGAGCGGGCAAACCCAGAGTCATCTCTTGCGCCGGTTGCCAGGACATCGCTGAGGCCGGAACGGAGCCACAAGTTGGAAAGCTTCTGGTCCGGACCGCCTTCCAGGTTCATCCGAATTTGTGCAGGCAACTCTTCCCGGATGGCAGCGGTGTCCGGCGAAACGCGGGCTTCGATTTCTTTGCTGGAAAGCGCATTAATGAGGGCTTCCTTCTTGGCCATGTCTTGGAGCGCCCGGACATCGACAGTCCGGAGTTCCGGAGCGGATGCGGCGATCTGCCCCGGCAAGTTGGAGCTGATCTTGAGACCGGAAAGCAAGCTGGGAAAATAGCTAGCGTCCGGTTTGACAATGACCGGGCTGGCTGCGCCTGAGGATGCTGGTGAGGATGAACCGCCCATAAGAATTAGTATCTATGTGATGTTTTTGGATTGTAAAGCTCTCGTTTCATCCTGGCAAAGCCTAGTTTCTGCAAGGTAACTTCTGGAAATGTCTTACGCTCTCCCGCGGTAGGAATACCCAGAAGCATCTCCCCGCCGTGACTAATCCGGCGAACATGCTGCCAGGCTTCAAGAGTCTCTACGACATCCCGGGGGCGGGTGACTTCAGGGTGAAATGCGGGAAACACGACCGGCATAAAAAGAGCGTCCGCGTAGCCGAAGGTAATATCGCCTCGACGGAACTCAAACAGTCTTGCCGAAGCAAACGGGTTGATCACGTGCTCAAAGGTAGACGCGAACTGTTGCAGTTTTGGGAACTCCTCGCTGAAGCGGGAGACTTCGTGGATGGTCAGTTTGTGGTTCATGACAAAGTGGGAATGGCGACCAAGCCGGGTCGGACAGGACTTGCTGGAGCCGGAGTCACCAACCGGGCCAGGGCCTGCTCAATCTCCCGGCCGGTGAGATTCTGCAAGGCGCAGGCAAGACACGGACCGGAAGTGCCGGGCAAGGTGATGGACGAGTAAAGCACCGCCGGCGCCGCGGCGGAAAATGGACTGACGAAGGCGTTTGCCGGGGTCCGCTGAAAATCCAAGGAGTCAGAGATGCTGGGCATATTAGGGGCAGGGTTGAGCCAGACGTGCGGCTTGCAGTGCTTTTGTTGCCGCTTCTTCGGCGGCTTGCAGTGCTTGCGCGTCAGCATCGGAGGCGGAGCTGGAAGAAACAAATTCCGCCGTGGCCGTGACAGTCAGCGGCAGGGACCCGCCCGGACAAGTGTCCGTTCTGACGACCGTTTTTGTGGAAAACCACTGCGCTTTGGAAATCGCCCTGGCAAAAACCTGCTCAGCGGGAAGGAACGCCGGATCCCGTTGGAAAGCGTGATTCTGACCGTCCTCGGAAACAACACAGAGGTCTTTCTCGTCGCCCAGGTAATCGCCGCCGCTTTCTTCCGGGTAAGGATCTAGAAAAACCCGGATCGCCTCGACCGCGAGCTCACCGCACCAGCGGATCAGCATGGAAAAGGCCTTGTCAATACTCTCGCTCAGCGGACTCTCGCAAGTCGGACACCCGGCATTTTCATCCGGAGTCTGAGATTTGATTCTGCGACTTTGTTTGCGCAGGTCGCCGAGCACAGTCTTGGCCGTGCTTATTTCAGGACTGCCCGCGTTGTCATAACCGGCCGGCGCGGAAAATTCCCGGCAGAAAATGTTCTTATAGGCGCCCCGCACGCCGCGGTAGCTGAGGCTGAGCTTCGGGAAGCCGGCCATCTCCCGCAGATCCAGCTCGACGTAGCTGAGCCGTTTCAGGTCCAGTCCGTCGCCCAGGAGCCGGGTCTCCATCTCGCAGAAGATAGGCTGTCTGTATTCGGTGACTGTGAAGTCTTTTTCCAGGACGAAAAATGCGTCTTCCCGCTCCGGAGTGAAAGCTTCCCAGACGTGGTTGTGTGAGTCCAGGCTGACCGAGGTATAATCCACCGAAGCGGCGAAAAGGCGGTGCTTGTTCCCGATAAACGCGCCGGCCCACTGCACTGGCCGGATCCCGGTCCAGATACCGCTCCAGGCCGGCGTGGTATTGCCGCCGGAAAGTTCCGAGACGGACGAGTAGTCAAGCACAAAAGTTTCGCTGTTCAGCTGCTGCTTGACGGGCACCGACATCAGGAGGTAGTTTTCAAAGTTGGCGCCGCAGATGCCGGACTGGTCTTCGGCAAAATACTGCTTAGAGAAGGCCATCTCTGCATCACGGAAATTCACCTGACTGGTGAGGTAGGTCGTCGCGGCGGTGTCGCTGGAGACCAGCCCGCCAAGGCCATACCACCACAGCAGTCCGGCCTGGTAAGTGACACTGCGTCCGGCGATGCACCCGACAGAAGGAAACAGCACGCTTTGGAAATTCGCGGTCGAGGCCCACTTGGCCCGGTCACGGACGCCGGTCTGCAGAATCTCGCTCCGCTCGTTTGTGAAAATCACCAAGACCTCCTGCCGCTGGTCGCCAATAAACGGGGCCATGCCGGTTATCTCTCGGGGAAAAGCAAAATCGCCACGGCCTTCGCCCTCGACCCGCTCGGTAAACTTCAACGGGTCATAGAGGTCGGAGGCAAGCACCAGTTTTCCGCGGGCCACCCACAGCCGTCCGCCGGAGTAGGCCATCCAGGTGCCGAGCGGGGTTTCCAAGTCGGGAGAGGCTTCGTCCAGGTGCCGGCTCTCAAGGCCGTCCCAGTAGGCGGCCGGCTTGACTCCGTCCTGCATCATCAAAACATTATAGGACGGCACGATTTGAAGCGTGTCATCCGGGAGGAGCGTGACGTTTTTCTGAGCGGTGACTAGATGGACCATCTTGGCCCGCGGGTCGAAGGAAATGCCTGGCACCTGAAAAGCCGCCCAGTCGCGGGGCTGTTCAAACGGATAGGGACTGGCGTAGACTTTGCCGTCGATCGCGGCAACCAGGTAGTCCGTCTCGGTTTTTGAAGTCTCTGTTGTTCGGTTTTTACGGAAATATGCGAACCCCTGCAAATTTCCTGGCGGCAAGATCAGCTTCATCCCGAAGCCGGGACGCGTCTGGACCACTCCGCCCCGGTTGACCACGTTCACACCCCGCTGATACTGGTCCTCCCGTAAAAGCCAGGGATGCCGCAGGGTGTTCATTCCGAAAACCCAGCCGGCATCCACCTTGGCATCGCGCCCGGCCGATAGATTCGCGCTCTTCATCGGTCACAGAAAATCATCGGGGCAAGTCATGACGTCCGCGTCCAGCTGCATGACCGGCGCCCGCGGACCGTCAAGTGCCCGGTTGCGGTTATTGAGCAAATCGACCGCTTTTTTCTGGTAGCGCTCGCTCTCGTCGAAGAAGTTTTTCCGCAGCAGGTCCTGGCTTTTCACCATCATGATCAGCGCAAGACGGCTGTCCAGGTTGATGAAATCCCGAGCGGAGGTCACCCGGAAACTCCGTTTGCGGTATTTCATGCGGACGCTGGAGCAGTCTTTGCCGACACGGATCCGCCGATATTTCGGGTTGGTATCCGCCGGGTGCATGTCGGCGAGCAAGGTCAGGTTGTCCGCATTGCCGTTGTCCCAGGCATAAAGAAGAACAAAACCCCCGGTCTCCGGCTTTTCGATCTGGTCGACGGATGCGACCAAAACCGGGTCCAGCTCCTGCAGGATACGGACCTGGCCTTCGCCGACGTCCAGCAGCTGAATCCGGCCTTCAGTAGAGGCGAGATCGACAGCGTGCGCGTGCTGGGCATACACTTCCACCCGGCCGGAGTCTACGGGCCGCAGATAATACGGCGTTTCCGGCTGCAAAGGATCTGGCAGCACGCCTTCAGTCACAAAAGTGACCGCATCTCCCAGCTGGTAAACGTGAGCCGGCACCAGAAGCGCCGTGGATTTCTCCACAGAAAAGCTTCGTTGCAATAAAAGTTCGTGCGTGCCGGACCCGACCGAAGTGATGGTCACAGCGGTCCCGGCACTGTCCAGCACGGAAATGTTGCCATCTTGGTCCAGTCGGGCTTTGTAGTCCGTCCCCGCCAGAAGCGGGCTCGGGAGATTGCCATCGGTGGTGAACCGGATCGGCGCCAGGTTCTCCAAAAACCCGTAGTATTCCAAGTCTAGAAAACTATCCCGCACGGTTGCCGTGACTGCATAGTCCACCGAGATAAAGAGCTCACCGCCGCCGAGACTGGTGACTGCAAGCCGCCCCGTGGTGGAAGACAGGTTGAGCGCATACGCGGAAGACGTGTAAATTTCTACGGTGTCCGCCGAGAGAACCCGCAGATAGTAAGTCGTCGCGGCGTCGGCGGACGGACTTGTCACGGGGAGCGACCCGGTAT
>Ga0172367_10004106_pt1 | contig 18341 bp, 18 predicted proteins | sample Lak10m_FD_114542 | JGI IMG/M metagenome (GOLD analysis project Ga0172367, IMG submission 114542) | Freshwater microbial communities from Kabuno Bay, South-Kivu, Congo - kab_022012_10m | ecosystem: Environmental > Aquatic > Freshwater > Lake | place: Democratic Republic of the Congo: South-Kivu...
AGCTGGAGGCGGAGCTGGAGGCGGAGCTGGAGGCGCGTCGGCGGCAGTACAAGTACTACCGCGACGCGTTACTCACCTTTGATGAGCATGCCATGAGCGCAAGCAAGCAAGCAAGCAAGCAAGCAAGCAAGCAAGCAAGCAAGCAAGCAAGCAAGCAAGCAAGCAAGCATAAGATGGGCCACGCTGAATGAAGTTGCAACGTTTAAATACGGATTCACCGCAAAGGCAGCGGACTCTGGCGAGTTCCGCTTCATTCGCATTACCGACATCACTGACGGCGGAAAACTGTCTCCCGAAGATGCTAAATACGTTGCTTCGACAGAAGGCGCTTCCGACTATTTGGTTCAGCGAGGCGATGTTCTGATGGCAAGAACAGGCGCAACCTTCGGCAAGACCGTTCTTATCGCTGACGACATGCCTGCGGTATATGCCTCGTTTCTCATCCGCATCAGGTTGGATGAGACCGAGATTCTGCCGAGCTACTACTGGCACTTCGCGCAGAGCAGCTTCTATTGGCAGCAGGCGAACGGTCTGGTCAGCATGGGCGGACAGCCACAGTTCAACGCCAATGTTCTGAAAGACATCCGCCTCCCGATTCCCGCGCTCGAAGAACAAGAACGCATCGTCGCCATCCTCGACAAGTTTGACGCGCTGGTGAACGACATCTCCACCGGCCTGCCCGCCGAAATCAAGGCACGCCGCCAGCAATACGCGTATTACCGCGATCGGCTGCTCACGTTCAAGGAAGCCGCATGAGCGAAGATCTGAAACCCTATCACTACGAGCCCATCGCGCTGTCCAACGAAAGCACGGTCGTTGCCGAGTTTCTGCCCGATGCGCTGGGTGTGCGCGAGGCGGCGTACCAGTCCGAAGCCGAACTGGAAAAGTCATTCATCAAGCAGTTGCAGGTGCAGGCCTATGAATATCTGCCCATCACCTCGGAAGCGCAGCTGATCGCTAATCTGCGTCGCCAGTTGGAGCGTATCAACAAGGTCACGCTGTCGGACGCCGAGTGGGAGCGTTTTTTCACCGCAAGCATCGCGGGCGCGAACGACGGTATTCTCGAAAAGACCGCGCGTATTCAGGAAGACCATGTGCAGGTCTTGAAACGCGACGACGGCACCACCAAAAACATCTATCTGATCGACAAGGCCAACATCCACAACAACGCCCTGCAGGTCATCAACCAGTACGAAGTCGAGGGCACTCGTGCCAACCGCTATGACGTGACGGTGCTGGTCAACGGGCTGCCGATGGTGCACATCGAGTTGAAGCGCCGAGGTGTGGACATCCGCGAGGCCTTCAACCAGATCAACCGCTACCAGCGCGACAGCTTCTGGGCGGGCTCGGGGTTGTTCGAGTACGTGCAGCTTTTCGTCATCAGCAACGGCACATTGACCAAGTACTACAGCAACACCGTGCGCGACGGGCATTTGAAGGAGCAGTCGGCCCGGCGCGGTAAAGGCGGCAGCAAGAGCAAAACCTCAAACAGCTTTTCCTTCACCAGCTGGTGGGCCGATGCCCGCAACCAGCCCATCACCGAACTGACGGGCTTCACCAAGACCTTCTTCGCCAAGCATTCGCTGCTTAACGTCCTCACGAAATACTGTGTCTTCGATGTGGATCGCAAGCTGCTGGTGATGCGGCCCTACCAGATCGTGGCTGCCGAACGCATTCTGCAACGCATCGCCACGGCCACCAACCACAAGCAGCTCGGCACCGTGGCGGCGGGCGGCTACATCTGGCACACCACCGGCAGCGGCAAGACACTGACCAGCTTCAAGGCGGCGCAGCTCGCCCGGGGCTTGCCGGACATCGACAAGGTGCTGTTCGTGGTGGATCGCAAGGATCTGGACTACCAGACCATGCGCGAATACGAGCGCTTTGAGAAAGGCGCTGCCAACTCCAACACCTCCACCGCCGTGCTGCAACGGCAGCTGGAAGACCCCAACGCCCGCATCATTATCACCACCATCCAGAAGCTTTCGCGCTTCGTGGCCAAGAACAAGAAGCACGCGGTGTATGACGCGCACGTGGTGGTGATTTTTGACGAGTGTCACCGCAGCCAGTTCGGCGACATGCACGCCGAGATCACGCGGGTGTTCAACCGCTACCACCTGTTCGGCTTCACCGGCACGCCGATCTTTGCCGAGAATGCCGGCACCACCGGCAATCCACTGCGGCGCACCACGCAACAGGCCTTCGGCGACAAGCTGCACACCTACACGATTGTCGATGCCATCAACGACAAGAACGTGCTGCCGTTTCGCATCGACTACATCAATACGATCAAGACGCATGCGGGTATTAAGGACAAGAAGGTGTCGGCCATCGACACCGAACGGGCGCTGTTGGCACCGGAGCGCATCACGCAGATCGTGGGCTACATCCGCGAGCACTTCGACCAGAAAACCAAGCGCGCCAGCACCTACCGCCACGATGGAAAGCGACTGGCCGGGTTCAATTCGCTGTTCGCCTGCGCTTCCATCGATGCCGCCAAGCGCTACTACGCGGAATTCGCAGCACAGCAAAAAGGGCTGCCCGAGGCCCAGCGGCTGAAGGTGGGCCTGATCTACAGCTTTGCCGCGAATGAGGAGGAAAGCGATGGCCTGCTCGGCGAGGAGGAATTCGAGACTGGGGGGTTGGATCAAGGCTCGCGCGATTTTCTGGAAGCCGCGATCCAGGACTACAACGCCCTGTTCGGTACCAGCTTCGACACCTCGGCGGACAAGTTCCAGAACTACTACAAGGACTTGTCGCAGCGCCTGAAAAAGCGCGAGCTGGACCTCGTCATCGTAGTCAATATGTTCCTGACCGGGTTTGACGCCACCACGCTCAACACCCTGTGGGCGGACAAGAATCTGAAGGCGCACGGGTTGATCCAGGCGTATTCGCGCACTAACCGTATCCTCAACTCGGTCAAGACCTACGGCAACATCGTTTCCTTCCGAAATCTTGAGCAGGAGACCAACGACGCACTCGCCTTGTTCGGCAACAAGGATGCCAAGGGCATCGTGCTGCTGAAGCCATACGCCGAGTATTACAAGGAGTACGAGAAGCGTATCGGGGAGCTGGTTGCCGGGCTCCCATTAGGACGGGCCATCGTCGGCGAGGCGGCACAGAAGGCATTCATCAGGCTGTTCGGCGCAATCTTGCGGCTGAAGAACATTCTCACGGCGTTTGATGATTTTGCGGGCAACGAAATCCTCACCGAGCGCGAGTTCCAGGACTACCAGAGTCTGTACCTGAACCTGTACGCCGAATTCCGCAGCACGTCGGATGCCGAAAAGGAGTCGATCAATGACGACGTGGTGTTCGAAATCGAGCTCATCAAGCAGGTGGAAATCAACGTCGATTACATCCTGCTGCTGGTCGAGCAGTACCTGAAGAAGAAAGGCACGGGCGACGACAAGGAAATCCTCGCCACCATCGAACGCGCCATCAATTCCAGCCCTAGCCTGCGCAACAAGAAAGACCTCATCGAGCAGTTCGTGGATTCGGTGACCACCAAAGCCAAGGTGGACGCGCAGTGGCAGGCTTTCGTGGCGGCGAAGAAGACCGAGGAACTGGAGCGCATCATCACGGAAGAAAACCTCAACGCTGAGGCAGCGCGCAGCTTCATCGACAACGCCTTCCGCGACGGCAGCATCCCCACCACCGGCACCGCCATCACGAAGATTCTGCCGCCGGTTTCAAGGTTCAACAGAAACAACAGCCATGCGGTGAAGAAGCAAACGGTGCTGGACAAACTTGCTGCTTTCTTCGAGCGTTATTTCGGGTTGGCCTGAATGGGGAAAGTGACGATGAGCCAAATCCAACCTACCGATCAGGCCCTGATTGCAGCGTTGCGTCGAGAAGCTGAGCGGATCGAGGAGGACGCGACCTATTCCAGCAAGAGCCACTTCAATGCCGAGGACACGTGGGTTCGCCGTCATTATTGGCTGGGCATCCCGGCAACGGCTCTCGCGGCAATTGCTGGGGCCGCGCTGATCAAGAGCCAGCCGGAATGGGCAAGCGCATTCACATTGCTGGCATCGTTGCTGACGGGGCTGATGACGTTTCTCAAGCCCAATGAGCGTGCAGCAATGCACCGGGCGGCCGCAGGGCAATTCCTGGCCCTCAAGAACGACGCGCGTTTATTCCGTGAGGTTGAGCTGTTGCAGGCGCATCAGTTGGACGAATTGCCCGGGAAGCTGAAGGCGCTTTCGGTCACACGGAATGAATTGAATCAGAAAAGCCCAAGCATTCCACGTGGAGCGTTTGTCGCCGCGCGCAGGGGTATCGAGGAAGGCGAAGCGACCCACAAGGTGGACAAGGAGGAGTGACAGGATGTCGGTATTGAGTTTTCTGACGGACACGGCCAGCAAGGCAGTGCTTTCGTCGACCGAGCAGTCGTCGATCACAACCTCGATTTCGACGCTGCAAGCGCGGATCGGGCTGCATTTCGCGAGCGGTGTAATCAAGCAGCACTTCCGCTTCGGCTCCTCGACGCGAGGCACGATCCTGCCGCGCTCGATGGACGAGCACTCGGATATCGATTACATGATTGTATTCAGCGAGAACAATGCCACGCCGCAGACGTACTTGAACCGGCTGAAAACTTTCGTCGAGAAGTACTACAGCTCATCGGAAATCCGGCAGGCCAACCCGACCATCGTGCTCGAACTGAATCACATCAAGTTCGACCTCGTGCCAGCAACGACGGCATGGCTCGGCGAACTGCAAATTCCGAATGGCTCTGGCGGTTGGATGACAACCAACCCGAATGACTTCAACTCCACGCTCGAAGCCAAGAACAAAGAGCACAAATCGCTGATCAAGCCCGCCATTCGGCTGTTCAAGTACTGGAATGCAACCGCCGGGTTTCCGTTCCAATCCTTTGAAATGGAGAAATGGGTCTGTGGCCTGAGCTTCTGGTTCCTGTCAAACCAGAAGGACTACTTTCTCGCAGTCATCGAAAACCTGAATACGAGCTCGTCGTACTCGCAGTGGGTGAACAACGAAATTACGCGAGCAAGGACTATCGTTGCCAATGTCCGGCAGTATGAAAAGGATGACATGCCGGTAACGGCGGAGAATGAAATCAAGAAGCTGTTCCGGCTCTGAGGAGAATTTTTATGGCATTGAATCTGGCGAAGGCCGTATTCGGATTCTTGAAGGAGCGCCCAGGAGAAAAACTGACTGCGCGACAGATCATCCCCAGCCGTTTGGAAGGGTTTAGTTGCAGGCTGAAAAAGCTCCCGTTGTAATAAGTTGTAAATTTCCGCCTCAATTCAGAGCGCGAGCGGCACTGAACGTAACAGAAATTATTATCGCTGTACTCCCCTCTTAGCCGACTTTCGCCGGAGCAGGTTTCCTCCTACTCGCGGCACTCCCAAACTTGCGATGTCTAAAGCGGTGCCGGATCGGTGCCGCTTCGAGCCTTGACGATAGGCCAATTCTGATTCGCGGGTACCGCGCTGAAGGCACATCTAAATGGACTGAATCGACTAATCCACATGAGGGGGCGTGGCATGGTGCCGACCGGCGTGCTGACTGGCCAGATCATGATGGTTCTTACCATCGTATTACTGGGAATATGGAGTGCCACCCAGTGGACGGCGGCTGCACTGGGTTACCAGCTACGCCTTGGCGCGCCGTGGTTCGACTTGCTTGGAACACCCGTCTATCACCCATGGCGGCTGTTCGAATGGTGGTACTTCTTCGACGCCTACGCGCCCGACATTTTTCTGCGCGGCGGTGCCATCGCGGCGTGCAGCGGTTTCGCTGGCGCCATTGCGGCCATCGCCATGTCGGTGTGGCGCGCGCGGCAATCCAAGCTGGTCACGACCTACGGTTCAGCACGCTGGGCACTCCCGGCTGAAATCCATCGTTCCGGCCTGACCGGACCCGTCGGGGTTTTCCTTGGCCGCAAGGACGGCGACTACCTGCGCCATGAAGGCCCCGAGCATGTGATGGCCTTCGCGCCCACCCGCTCCGGCAAGGGTGTCGGCCTGGTGGTGCCCACGCTACTTTCATGGCCTGGCTCCGCCGTGATCCACGACATCAAGGGCGAGAACTGGAACTTGACCGCCGGGTGGCGTTCGCGTTTCTCGCATTGCCTGTTGTTCAACCCGACCGATGCGAAATCGGCTGCCTACAACCCGCTGCTCGAAGTACGGCGCGGCATGCACGAAGTACGTGACGTGCAGAACATCGCCGACATCCTTGTCGACCCCGAAGGTGCGCTTGAGCGGCGCAATCATTGGGAGAAAACCTCGCATGCCCTGCTGGTCGGCGCGATCCTGCATGTGCTCTACGCCAGCGAGGACAAGACACTGCGTGGCGTCGCCAACTTCCTGTCCGACCCGGCATCACCCTTCGAGCTGACGCTGCACCGGATGATGACCACAACCCATCTCGGCGATGCACCGCATCCCGTGGTCGCATCAGCCGCACGCGAGGTGCTCAACAAAAGCGAAAACGAGCGCTCGGGTGTGCTGTCCACCGCAATGAGCTTCCTGGGTCTCTACCGCGATCCTACGGTGGCCGAAGTGACCTCACGCTGCGACTGGCGCATCGCCGACCTGATCGATGCCGATCATCCCGTGTCGCTATACCTGGTGGTGCCGCCCTCTGACATCAGCCGTACCAAGCCGCTGATCCGCCTGATCCTCAACCAGATCGGGCGACGCCTGACCGAGTCGCTCGACGGCAGCGACGGCATCGCGCGGCGCCACAAACTGCTGCTGATGCTTGACGAGTTTCCGGCTCTGGGTCGGCTGGACTTCTTCGAGTCGGCGCTGGCCTTCATGGCGGGCTATGGACTGCGCGCCTTCCTGATCGCGCAATCCCTCAACCAGATCGACAAGGCCTACGGTCAGAACCATTCCATCCTCGATAACTGCCACGTGCGCATCACGTTCGCCACCAATGACGAACGCACCGCCAAGCGCATTTCCGAGGCCCTTGGCACGGCCACCGAATTGCGCGCACAGCGCAACTACGCGGGCCACCGGCTGGCCCCGTGGCTCGGACACCTGATGGTGTCGCGCCAGGAAACGGCACGGCCACTGCTCACACCCGGCGAGGTGATGCAGTTGCCGCCCGATGACGAAGTGGTGATGGTATCCGGCCATCCGCCGATCAAGGCCCAGAAGATTCGCTACTACCTGGATGCGAATTTCAAGACGCGCATTCAGGCACCACCACAATTGCGGCCTGGGCATTACGCCGATGTCCCGGCACCACGGCCCGACGACTGGACCAGACTGGCGATCCCCGCTGCGCCGATTCCTGGTCTGGCTCTCCCCGCACACGGTGAAGCCATCGACGACGGCGGTTACCAGCAGCAGCCGGAACTGGCCGAAGTCGCGTTCATGCCGGAACCCGAACACGCGGTGGACGATCTGGGCCTGCTCGATGACGACGACCTGGCGCCGCCCCTGCCCGCCCAGCTTGATCCGCGCCTGCAACGCACCGCGCGGCTGGCCGCCCTCGACCCTGACGATGGAATTGCGCTATGAGCCGTACCCGTCTGAATCTCTTCATCGAACCCGAGCACGCCCGGCGGCTCGACGAGCTGGCGACCATGAAGGGCTTGTCCAAGTCCTCCATCATCGCCGCCGCGCTGGCCTCGTTCCTGTCGCCCGACTCCGGCGATCAGCGCGAAGCGGCTATCGCCAAGCGGCTGGATCGCTTGTCTCGCCAGCTCGACAAGCTGGAACGCGACCAGAACATCCTGATCGAGACGCTGGCGCTGTACGTGCGCTATTTCCTCACTGTCAGCACGCCGGTGCCGGAAGCGCATCAGGAAGCGGCACGCGCTCAGGGCCGCGCACGCTTCGAGCAGTTCATCGAACAACTCGGGCGGCACCTGCTGCGCGGACGCAGTCTGGTCAAGGATGTGGTCGAAGAAATTCAGCCCGATCAGAGCCAGTTCTTCGGCTTGCAGGAGAACGCCAACACCGTGTCGTCAACAGACGAACCGGGAGCACCGTCATGAGCAGCGCGGCGCGCGATCAGGGCTTGTCGGCCTCGCTGGCGCTGGAGCGCCGCGTGCTCATGCTGCGCACGGCGATGGGGCCGGACATCGCCACGGCCTTGAACGATCCCGACGTGGTGGAAGTCATGCTGAATCCAGACGGCTCGCTGTGGGTGGATCGACTGGGCAGCGGGCGCGAACCGCTGGGCGTCAGCCTCACGCCCGCCGATGGCGAACGCATCATCCGTCTGGTCGCCGCCCACGTGGGCGCCGAGGTGCATGCGGGCAAGCCGCTGCTTTCCGCCGAGTTGCCGGAAACCGGCGAACGGTTCGAGGGTGCGCTGCCACCGGTGACGCCGGGGCCGGTCTTCGCGCTGCGTAAGCGCGCGGTCGGTCTGATCCGGCTTGATGCCTACGTGGCCGGCGGCATCCTGACCGAGGCTCAGGCGGAATTCCTGCGCGATGCGGTGCGCGAGCGCCAGAACATCCTGATCGCTGGCGGCACCAGCACCGGCAAGACCACGCTGGCGAACGCCCTGCTCGACGAGGTCGGGGCCACCGGCGACCGCGTGATCGTGCTCGAAGACACGGTGGAGCTGCAATGCACGGCGCGCGACCACGTCCCGCTGCGCACCCGTGCGGGTGTCGTGACCATGGCCGAGTTGGTGCGCTCGACCCTGCGGCTACGACCAGACCGCATCATCGTCGGTGAGGTGCGCGGCGCCGAAGCGCTGGATCTGCTCAAGGCTTGGGGCACCGGCCATCCGGGCGGCATCGCCACCGTCCATGCCGGTTCCGCTGCGGGCGCGCTGCTGCGGCTGGAACAACTGATCCTCGAAGTCGCCGTGACCCCGCCACGCGCCCTGATCGCGGAAGCGGTCAACGTCATCGTCTACATCGCCGGTCGCGGCCATGCGCGCCGCGTGCAGGAAATCGCCCGTGTCACTGGCTTCGACAACCACGGCTACCAGCTCAGCGCCGAGCTGATGCCTTGCGTCCCTTTACTTTCATCAACTCCCGGAGAACCGTCATGACGACTTCACGCATTTCCGTAAAACCTGCCTTGCAGTTCGTAGCCCTCGCCGCGTTGCTGCTGGCCATCGCCGTTCCCGCGCATGCGGCGGGCTCGAACATGCCGTGGGAGGCGCCGCTGCAATCCGTGCTGGATTCGATCCAAGGGCCGGTGGCCCGCATCATCGCGGTGATCATCATCATTACCACCGGATTGACGCTGGCCTTCGGCGACACCAGCGGCGGCTTCCGCAAGCTGGTGCAGATCGTGTTCGGTCTGTCGATCGCGTTCGCCGCGTCATCGTTCTTCCTGGCCTTCTTCAGTTTCAGCGGCGGAGCGGTAATCGCATGAACGCGCTGCCTGCTGATGCACCAGGCTTCGAAGTGCCGCTGCACCGTTCGTTGACCGAACCCATTCTGCTGGGTGGCGCACCGCGCACCGTGGCGATTGCCAACGGAACGCTGGCCGCCGCCGTGGGGCTCGGGCTGCAACTCTGGCTGCCCGGCATGGTGCTGTGGATCGCCGGGCACTCGCTGGCCGTGTGGGGCGCGAGACTGGATGCGCAGTTCATGGCGGTCTTCGCGCGGCACATCAAGCACCGGCAACTTCTGGACGTGTGAGGACGATCCCATGATGCACCTCGCCGAATATCGCAAGCGCCCCGCGCTGTTGGCCGACTGGCTGCCTTGGGCGGGACTGGTCGCGCCGGGCGTCGTACTCAACAAGGACGGCTCGTTCCAGCGCACGGCAAGCTTTCGCGGGCCTGATTTGGACAGCGCTACGCAGGGTGAACTGGTTGCGACCTCTGCGCGGTTGAATAACGCACTGCGTCGGCTTGGATCGGGTTGGGCTTTGTTCGTGGAAGCCGAGCGTCGCGTAGCCGCTAACTATCCGGAGTCGGTGTTCCCCGAGCCGCTGTCCTGGCTGGTCGATGAAGAGCGCAGGGCGGCTTTCGAGGAAGCCGATAGCCACTTCGAGAGCAAATACCACCTGACGCTGCTTTACCTGCCGCCCGAGGAATCGACGGCCCGCGCCGCGAAGCTGCTGTATGAGAACCGCAAGGTCGAAGGCGTGGACTGGCGCGAACGGCTGGAGGGCTTCGTGTCGGAGACCGAACGCTTCTTCGGCCTGCTTGAAGGGGTGATGCCAGAGATCGCCTGGCTCGATGATGGCCAGACCTTGACCTACCTGCATGCCTGCGTGTCCACCCGTCAGCATCCGGTGGCCGTGCCCGAGGTGCCGATGCACCTCGATGCGCTGCTGGCTGATGAGCCATTGACCGGCGGACTCGCGCCGATGCTGGGCACGAATCACTTGCGTGTGGTGTCGGTGCGCGGCTTCCCGACTTCGACCTGGCCCGGCTTGCTCGACGACCTGAACCGTCTTGGCTTCGCGTATCGCTGGAGCACACGCTTCCTGTGCCTCGACAAGGCCGAGGCTGAGCGCGAGCTGGGGCGTTTGCGCCGCCAGTGGTTCGCCAAGCGCAAGAACATCGCAGCGCTGCTGCGTGAGACGATCTTCCAGCAGGAAAGCCCGCTGGTCGATTCCGATGCCTCGAACAAAGCGGCGGATGCCGATGCAGCGCTGCAGGAGCTGGGCAGCGACCAGGTGTCGTTCGGCTATGTCACCGCCACCGTGACGGTGCTCGATGCCGATGCGACGGCCGCCGACGAGAAGCTGCGCGCCGTGGAGCGGACGATCCAGGGCCGTGGCTTCGTGACGATCCCCGAAACTTTGAACGCGGTCGATGCCTGGCTGTCGTCGATTCCGGGACACGTCTACGCCAACGTGCGTCAGCCCATCGTCTCGACCCTGAACCTCGCGCACATGATGCCGGTGTCGGCGGTGTGGGCCGGACAAGAGCGCAATACACATCTCGACGGCCCGCCGCTGATCGTGACGCGCACCGATGGCGCGACACCGTTCCGGCTGGTCACACACATCGGCGACGTGGGCAACACGCTGGTGGTCGGCCCCATCGGCATGGGCAAGTCGGTGCTGCTGGCCACCTTGGCATTGCAGTTCCGCCGCTATGCCGGATCGCGCATCTTCGCGTTTGACATGGGGCGCTCCATTCGCGCCACCGTGCTTGGGCTGGGTGGCGAGCATTACGACCTGGGCGCGGACGGCGCCATCGCCTTCCAGCCGCTGGCCCGGATCGACCAGGACGGTTATCGCGCCTGGGCGGCCGAATGGGTCCAAGGCCTGTTGATTCACGAAGGCGTGGTTGTCGGGCCGTCCGAGAAGGAGTCTGTGTGGTCGGCGCTGAACAGTCTCGCCAGCGCGCCGCTCGGTCAGCGCACCCTGACCGGCTTGTCGGTACTGCTGCAATCGAACGCACTGCGCCAGGCGCTTCAACCCTATGTGCTGGACGGCGCTCACGGCAAGCTGCTCGATGCCGACCATGACCGGCTCGGTTGCGCCGACGTGCAGGCGTTCGAGATGGAAGAGCTGATGCACAGCAAAGCGGCGGCGCTGGCGGTACTGCGCTACCTGTTCGCGCGCTTCGAGGAACGACTCGACGGCGCCCCGACACTGCTGATCCTCGATGAAGCCTGGCTGTTCCTCGACGACCCGATGTTCGCCGCCCGCATCCGCCAATGGTTGAAGACGCTGCGCAAGAAGAACGTGTTGGTGATCTTCGCCACACAGTCACTGGCGGACATCAAGGATTCCAGCATTGCGCCAGCTATCGTGGAGAGCTGCATGAGCCGTATCTTCCTGCCCAACCCGCAAGCGACTGAACCGCAGATTCGCGTCATCTATGAAGGCTTCGGGCTCAATGCGCGTCAGATCGAGATCGTTGCGACCGCACAACCGAAGCGCGATTACTACTACCAGTCCCGACTCGGCAATCGCGTCTTTGATCTGGGGCTGGGGCCGGTGACACTGGCGTTTGCCGGTGCAGCAAAACCCGAAGATCAACGCGCCATCGATGTCGTTTCCGCGTCGGTGCCACCTGCGGACTTCGCAGCCGCCTGGCTGCGCCATCGCGGTCTCGACTGGGCCGCTGACCTCATCCCGTCGTTCCCGTTTGTTCCATCTATTCCCAAGGAGAAGCACCCATGAAGAAGACCTTGATTGCCACCGCCGCCGCCGTGCTCGTGACCGTGACGCCAGCTGTGCAGGCTGCGGTAGTGGTTATCGACCCAAGTAATCTGACGCAGAACATCATGACTGCCGCCCGTTCCCTGGAGCAGATCAATAACCAGATCAGGCAGCTTCAGAACGAAGCGCAGATGCTGATGAACGACGCCAAAAATCTCACGAGTCTCAACTTCAGCTCGCTCAATCAACTGCGCTCGGCACTATCCGCGACGAACCAGTTGATCCAACAGGCACAGGGACTGGCGTTCAATGTATCGCAGATGGAAACCGAGTTTGCGCGACTCTATCCCGAGGCCTACACCGCCTCCACCTCGGGCAGTCAGATGGCCACCGATGCGCTCACGCGCTGGCGCAACTCTTTGGAGGCCCTGCGCACCGCGACCAAAGTGCAATCGCAGGCGGTACAGAACTTCGTGTCCGACGAGCAGACCCTGACCGACCTCGTGAACAGCAGCCAGTCGGCAGTCGGCGCGCTGCAGGCTACGCAGGCGACGAACCAGTTGCTGGCTTTGCAGGCTAGACAGACGATCCAGGCGCAGCAGCTTCAGATCACGCAGGATCGTGCTACCGCCCTGGAACAGGCACGACAAGTCGCGGTGCAGGAGCGTGCGCGTGAAGTGCGCCGCCGTTTCCAGGGCGTGGGCACGCCCTACACGACGACCACCGTCAACTACTACGGCAATTGAGAAAACGTGATCATTAAACTCCTGCTCATCGCTGCCGCCTGCACCGTGTTGCTGGCCGCCTGCGGAAAACCGGATCCCACCGAGTCCGTCGAATCGCTGATGGCGAATCCTGAGCGCCTGAAGGAAATCCGTGCGCAGTGCAAGACCGACCACACCAAGGTAGGAGACACCTTGTGCAACAGGGCTGCCGAAGCTACGCGGCAGCGCTTCATGGGCAGCGGCACGCCGTACACGCCTGCGCCAGCTGGTGCAACGAAAGACTGAGCCATGAAAGATCTGTCGGTCATCGACCACTTTCTCGATGTCTTCTCGCACTACATCGACTCGGGTTTCGGCCTGCTGCATGGCGAGGTGGCGTTCCTCACCGCGACGCTGGTGGTGATCGACATGACGCTAGCCGGGCTGTTCTGGGCCATTGGCGGCGAAGACATAATCGGCAGGCTGATCAAGAAGACGCTGTATGTTGGCGCCTTCGCTTTCATTATTGGCAACTTCAACAATCTGGCGGGCATCCTGTTCCGCTCGTTTGCCGGACTCGGTCTAGTGGCATCCGGTTCCACGCTGACGCAGGCGGAGTTTCTGCGGCCGGGTCACCTGGCCAAGGTCGGTGTCGATGCAGCGCATCCGATTATGGCGCAGATCAGTGACCTGACCGGCTTCCCCGAGGTGTTCGCAAATCTTGATGTTATCAGCGTGCTGTTTCTAGCCTGGCTGGTAGTGATCGTCAGCTTCTTCGTGCTCGCCGTGCAGCTCTTTGTCACGCTGATCGAATTCAAACTGACCACGCTCGCAGGTTTCGTACTGGTGCCGTTTGCGTTGTGGAACAAGACTGCATTCCTTGCCGAACGGGTGCTGGGCAACGTGGTGTCGTCGGGTATCAAGGTACTGGTGCTAGCGGTGATCGTCGGAATCGGCACCGGATTGTTCGCGGAGTTTCAGGTGCCGCCTAATACCGAACCCTCAATCGATCTGGCGCTGACCATCATGCTGGCCTCGCTGGCGATGCTGGGATTGGGCATCTTTGGGCCGAGAATTGCCACTGGGCTCGTATCCGGCGCACCGCAGCTCGGCGCGGGTGCGGCAGCCGGAACGGCGCTGGGTGCTGCCGGTTTGGCAGTGGCCGGTGGTGCGGCTATCGCGACAGGTGGTGCAGCGGTAGCGGCGGGTGCGCGCATGGCACCAGGTGCCGCGCGCGCGGCCATCGGTGGCGCTGCATCGGCCGGGCGTGCGACCGGCGCAATGGCAAGCGGTGCGAAAACCGCCTACCAGGCTGGCGCCGCCGCATCAGTTGGCAGTGGCGTTCGTGCTGCAAGTGCTGGCCTCGCCAATGTGGCAAGAAGCGGTGCCGGTGCCGTCGGCCAGCGCGTTGCATCAGGTGCAAAAGCAGTCAGGGACCGCGTAGCGAACTTCGTCGCTGACGCGGCTGCGCCTGCGGCAGCCAGTTCTGCCGAATCAGCCGATTCGACCGAAACCACGCCACCTGCGGCAGAGCCAGCCTGGGCCAAACAAATGCGCCGCAAACAGCAGGTGAGCCATGCGGCCACGACGGCGGCGCACACCCTGCGCTCCGGCGATCACGGCGGCAGCGGTGCCAGTCCGAGCCTGCGCGACGATTCTAACAACTAAGGAAGTTTAACGGAGCTCATTTCATGCGATTCAAACGACCCCAGGTGCGCTACTCGGACACACCCGAACCCGTCACCCCCTATCAAGCTGCCGCGCAGGTGTGGGACCAGCGCATCGGCAGCGCCCGCGTACAGGCGAGGAACTGGCGGCTGATGGCCTTCGGCTGCCTGACGCTCGCCTTACTGATGGCGGGTGGCTTGGTGTGGCGCTCGGCGCAGTCCATCGTTACGCCTTATGTAGTCGAGGTGGCCACCGGCGGTCAGGTACGCGCGGTGGGTGAAGCGGCCACACCCTACAAGCCCAACGACGCGCAGATCGCCTACCACCTGGCGCGCTTTCTTACCGACGTGCGCTCGCTGTCAATTGATCCCATCGTGGTGCGGCAGAACTGGCTCGAAGCCTACGACTATGCGACGGACAAGGGCGCGGCAACGCTGAACGATTATGCGCGCACCAACGATCCGTTCGCGCGCATCGGCCAGACCTCGACGGCCGTAGAGATTACCAGCGTAGTCCGCGCCAGCGAATCCTCGTTCCAGGTGCGCTGGATCGAGCGCAGTTATGTGAACGGTTCGCCCTCGGGCACCGAGCGCTGGACGGCTGTGGTATCCATCGTGCTGCAACCGCCGCGCACCGAAGCGCGACTGCGCAAGAACCCGCTGGGAATTTACGTGAACGGCCTGTCCTGGAGCCGTGAATTAGACGCAACCGAAGGAACCCAAAAACCATGAAACCCCAAATCCGTAGTTACGTATTGCCGATAATCCTGCTCACCACCTTGGCAACCGCCACCGGTTGCGCCACGCATGGCACGCCACCGCCCGACATCACGCTGGACGAACCCGTGGCAGCGCACGAACTGCCGGAACTGCCCAAGCCCATCGAGGTGGTCGAAGTACCCAAACTGCTTCCTCTGCCGGAACAGTTGAAACCGCTGGAGGCCATGCCCGAGGATAAACCGGTGGCTGAATCGCCCGACGAAAGGGTGCGCGTCACGCGCGCCAACGAAGAAGCTCGCGTCCCGCCCAGCCGCGAAGGCTACGTCAATGCGATCCAGGTCTGGCCTTATGCGGATGGTGCGCTGTATCAGGTCTACACCAGTCCGGGACGTATCACAGTAATTACCTTGCAGCAGGGCGAGGAGCTGGTGACGGTCTCGGCCGGCGACACCGTGCGCTGGATCGTGGGCGACACCGCCAGCGGTTCTGGTGCCAGTCTGCGCGTGAACATTCTCGTGAAACCCACGCGCGTCAAGTTGAAGACGAATCTCGTGATCACCACGAACCGTCGCACCTACCTGCTGGAACTGTCTTCGACGCCACAGGCATGGATAGCATCGGTATCGTGGGATTATCCGAAAGACCGCATGCTAGCCTTGCAGAAGCAGGCGCAGCAGGCTCAAGTCTCTGCACCGGTGGACTCGGGCTTGTCGCTGGAGCAGATCAAGTTCCGCTACGCGATCACCGGCGACAGCCCGCCGTGGAAACCGCTGCGCGCGTTTGATGACGGCGAGCGGGTCTATATCCAGTTCCCCGCCGGCATCGCGCAGGGCGAGCTACCGCCGCTATTCGTGATCGGACAGCAGGGCGATGGCCAGCTCGTGAACTATCGCTTCCGCTCACCTTATTTTGTGGTGGATAGGTTGTTCGGCGCGGCCGAGTTGCGACTGGGGGAGGACAAGGCCGCTGTGGTTCGCATTGAGCGCACCGATGGCGTGAACAGCACGGCGCGGAGGCATTGAGCATGAGCACGTCCGCCACGCCGGAGATACCACCCACCGGGACAAATAAGGCCGCCCCGGACACTTTGGCTCTGCGCGCTTCGCCGCGCCCGGTCACGCGGCTTAATCGGCGCATGCTGGCCATGCTCGCGGGAACGTTGGGCACGATCATTCTGGGTGCTACGCTGTGGTCGTTGCAACCACACCAGCGCGAACGCAACCCGGCCGCCGAGCTGTACAATGTGGATCGCGTCTCACGGGCCGATAGCCTCGACCAGTTGCCCAAGGACTATACCAAAGTGGTGCCAATGGTTAAGCCTGTAGTGCCGGTGTTGGGGGAGCCATTGCCGGGTGACCTGGGGCCGGCCATCGTGCATGCGCAGCGCAAAGCCGACCCCGGTACAAGCCCAAACAGCAACCCGACACAGGCCGACCGATTGGCCGCTGTTCGCGATGCCGAGGAGGCATCACGCTCGGCAGTGTTCTTCAGAAGTAGTAGTACGACGAAAGCAGCACCGTCACCCACCGCAAGTTCGGCCATGCCGGAGATGGTATCGGCTAATCAGGCTTTCAATCCGATGGCAACGGCATCAACACAGCCAACCGATTCAACGGCTGCGCAGAACCGTCAGGATCAGAAGGAAGCGTTCCTCACGAAGGGCAGCGACACCGCCACCCGCAATCCGGCTAGCCTTCAACTACCAGCCTCGCCCTACCAGGTGATGGCGGGCACCATCATTCCGGCGGCGCTGTTGACCGGCATCAACTCCGACCTGCCGGGGCAGGTCATCGCCAATGTGACGGAGGCGGTCTATGACACGGCCACGGGTCGCTTCCTGCTGATCCCTCAAGGATCGCGATTGGTCGGCCGTTACGACAGCCAGGTTTCATTTGGTCAGCGACGGGTACTGCTGGTGTGGACAAGGCTGATCTTGCCCGATACTTCATCCATTTCACTCGACCGATTGCCTGGCATCGATCCGGCGGGTTATGCCGGGCTGGAGGATGGCATCGATTGGCATTGGGATCGCATTATCGCCGGTGCCGCGTTGTCCACGCTGCTAGGTGTCGGTGCTGAGCTGGCAGCACCCGATCGCGGCAACAACGATGGCAAGGTCATCATTGCCACGCGCCAGAGCGCACAGGACACCGTAAACCAGGTCGGTCAGGAGATCACTAAACGCAATATGAGTATCCAGCCGACGCTCACCATCCGGCCCGGATTCCCGATGCGGGTAATGGTGAACAAGGATCTGATCCTGCGTCCGTACCAGCCGCTGTTCTTCCAGAGGGGATCGTCGCAATGAATATGTCCACCAGCAAGCTGCGGCTAGGGCCGCTGCCAAAAACAGAGACGGTAAAACTCACCATCGCACTGACAACCGGGCTGAAGTCTGATCTGGAACGTTACGCCGAGTTACATACACAGACCTATGGCGAGCCCGTTGACGTTATGACGTTGATCCCGCATATGCTGGAGACGTTCATGGCGCGGGATCGGGGATTTAAGCGGACAGTATTACCGCGTGCCATTGCTGCACAGAGAAATGAAAAAGCCGCCCCTGATTGAACAAGGACGGCTCTCCAAATTGGTGCCCGAGGCCGGAATCGAACCGGCACGACCCTTTCAAGTCGAGGGATTTTCTTACCACTTCGGCTTTCACCGCCAGCGCAAATGCTGTTCGTGGTCTGGAGCACGCCTTCACCATAGCCTTACGGCCGTAGGTGCCCGCCGTCTGCTCTCTACACCTTCCTTAGAACCAATTGATTCGTAGGCTTGGCTCGGCGTTGGCTCGGAAGCCGCAGCTTCCAGGGCGTTCGCCGAATTTGACGGGCGTCACCTCTGGGGTTTCCCCCGGAGGGCTCAAATTGCTTTAAGTCCCTTGTGTCTACCAGTTTCACCACTCGGGCTAGCTTGACTCTTTGCTGCGCCAATTTTCACCTAGCTAGCAAATAGGCGAGTTCAATTATACCGTTTGCTTGGCCCCTACCTGACACCTAGCTGCTAAAAAACTTTGGGGCCACTTTAACGATAATCCTGAAAACCCACACCGTTACAGGCTTGGCGTCCACATGCCTGATGATAAAATTGCTTGACATGAGGGATTTTAAGTCCGTTGTGTCTACCAATTTCACCACTCGGGCGGCACAGCGAAAGCTGCGGCGCGTATTCTATCACCAAGGCCGGTCCGGACCGGCCGCAATGACAAACAGAAAGTGTGCCGC